>Ga0065721_10049427_pt1 | contig 34530 bp, 32 predicted proteins | sample Mesricmetagenome_FD_59108 | JGI IMG/M metagenome (GOLD analysis project Ga0065721, IMG submission 59108) | Mesophilic microbial community from rice straw/compost enrichment Sample: eDNA_1 v2 (version 2) | ecosystem: Engineered > Solid waste > Grass > Composting > Bioreactor | place: USA: Davis... | reverse complement strand
TGAGCGAGAACGTCAACGAATGGGCGTCTCTGAAGACCAACGTCAAGGATTCGCTCGGCCGTTTCTTATTCGAACAAACAAGAAGAAGACCGATGATCCTGCCGATCATTATGGAAGTATAAGCTTTGTCTGCAACACCCCACACTCAAGCAACGGGCAACCGCCTCTCTTCTTACCGGAAGAGGGGCGGTTGCTTTTTGTGCGCAAAGCCTTATTCCGCTTCTCCCTCTCGCTCAGGAACGCACGGATTAGGTCTCGGGCAATCGAATATTTGGCGAACCTTCGTCCATACTATGTCAATCTTCGAATATCGAGGACATGTACGGGAAGGGGATAGACAGATGAGCGAGAAAACAACACCGGAAACGAAGGCGGAGCAGCCGGCGACGGGAGAGGAAGCGCGCAAACAGGCAGCGGCTACGGAGAGCTTGGTCCAGTTGGGACAGGTATCGGTTCCCCCGGCGGAATCGAACGTATTCTGTCTGACGATTATCGGACAAGTCGAAGGGCATTTGATGCTTCCGCCGCAGAACAAAACGACGAAGTACGAGCACGTCATCCCGCAATTGGTAGCAGCCGAGCAGAATCCCAAGGTGGAAGGACTGCTCATCGTGCTCAACACCGTAGGCGGGGACGTGGAAGCGGGACTTGCCATCGCGGAGATGATCGCTTCGCTGTCCAAGCCGACCGTCGCGGTGGTTCTAGGTGGAGGGCATTCGATCGGAGTTCCGATCGCGGTATCCGCGGATTATACCTTCATCGCCGAGACGGCGACGATGACGATCCATCCAATTCGGCTTAACGGGCTCATCATCGGCGTTCCGCAAACGTTCGAATATTTGGAGAAAATGCAGGAAAGAGTCACGCGCTTCGTCAAATCCCATTCGAGGATCTCCGAGGAGAGGTTCAAGGAGCTCATGTTCAAGACGGGGGAGCTTACCAGGGATATCGGAACGACGGTCATCGGCCTAGAAGCGGTCAACGACGGTTTGATCGACGAGATCGGCGGGATCGGCGAAGCCCTCAAGGAGCTTAACAAACGCATAGCCGAACGCAAGGCGGCATCGAATTTCGCAATCGGTCCGCAACCCGTTCCCGCTGGCGTCGAGACTGCCATAGGGGAGGGGGGAGCATGATTCTTTATACGAGCATGCCGATCGACAGAGTGATGGACGGATGGGAGAACGGGCCCGGACCGCTGATCGAGATCGAGCATACGGGAATGACGATGCTGCTCTCCCCGCTGTCGCCCGGAGTGGGCCGATTGGTTCGGCTGGTGTCGGCTCCGCTCGAAACGTATCTGAATCCGAGCTATGCGCCCGGCAGCTTGATCTATTATGGGACCGAGGCCCTAAGCCGGCGGGAGCTGGCCCCAAGCGATTACCAGACTTCCTCTATCATGTAAAGCCCGACCAACTGTGGTATAATGTTGTGTCGGGAGGTGGCATGCTTGGCCAAGCGTAAACGCAAGAAGGCCTCGGCCAGAACAAGCCTTAAATACGAAATCTACGGCATCCTCCTCATTACCCTCTCTGTGATCGCTCTGTATGGGGAAGCGGCCGGAGGCCGTTCGTTATCCAAGCTGTTCGGCTATTTGCTTGGGCAATTTTATTTCTTATTAGCTTTGGTTGGCATATGGCTTGGCTTGTACGTCATGATCAAGCGGTCCTGGCCGAAGGGGTGGACGTCGAGAAGAAGCGGCTTCGTGCTGCTGTGCTGCGCCTTGGCCCTCTGGAGCGGAATCAGCTTTATCGATTCGAGGCTTCGGCCGATCGGGGCGGTGACGCCTAATTCGATTTTCAGCCAGACGCTGCATCAGCTCTACGACCAGATCTGGGGCGGGCCGGTCGAGCAAGACGTCCGCATCTGGGAGATGGATATCGGAGGCGGCCTCGTAGGCGCCATTCAATATTCGATCCTGTATTGGCTATTCGGCAATTACGGCTCGAAGTTCGTCCTGCTGATCGAGTTCGCGATCGCGCTTATGCTGATTTCGAACAAGTCCTACGTGGATATGGTTCGAGGGATCCGCAATCTTCTGAAGAGGTTCGCGCCGCTTCTGGTCGCTCGTTTGTCTACGGGTCGCAAATCCGTCTCCGCAAGGGCAGTTCCCGTTAAGGAAACGAGGAAAAGCAAGCCCGTGCTCGCGGTGCCCGATGACGACGATCCGATGGAGGAAGGGCCGTCGTCTTCGGAAGAGAAGAAGAAGCCGATTTTCTTCCAGTTTTTTCACGGCAAGCCCGGAGAGGCCAATGCCGCTCCGCCGGAGGAAGAAGAGTGGGAGGACGAACCGATCCTCTATCACGCGGCCGAAGGACCGAAGGTTAATCTTAAGAAGTCCGATAAGGACTCCGGCAAGGCGACAGGCAAGCTCTCGAGCCTCTTCTCCAGAGGAGAGGAGAAGGAGGCGCAGCCGGCCGCGGCGGCGGAACCGGCCCATGAAGACGGATATGACGATAATCCGCTGAATATCCCGCTCCACGAATCGGAGCCATCGGCGGAAACGGAAGACGGACCTTACGCGTATCCGCATGACGACATGGATGAATACTCGGACGAGGAGCATTCGGATCCCGGGCTTGACCATGAGGCACCCTCTCCGGATGCGCATAACGCGGAGACGCATGGACCGGGCGAGGACGAAGGCTCCGCGGCGGCGGCGCCGCCGAAGCCCGTACATAAACCCAAGAAGCCTTACCGGCTGCCGCCGCTGCATCTCTTGAGCAAGCCGCAAGGCTCCGGCAAAGGCGGCTCGATCGCCGACAATCGGGAGACGGCCCGCAAGCTTGAAGCGACGCTGGAGAGCTTCGGCGTCCGCGCCAAGGTTCTCGACGTGGCGCGAGGCCCTGCCGTTACCCGGTACGAGCTTCAGCCGGACGTCGGCGTAAAGGTCAGCCGGATCGTCAGCTTGACCGACGATATCGCCCTCGCCCTTGCCGCGAAGGACATTCGGATGGAAGCGCCGATTCCGGGCAAGTCCGCCATCGGCATCGAGGTTCCGAACTCCGAGGTCAGCGTCGTTACTCTTCGCGAGGTGCTGGAGACGCAAGCGTTCCATGACGCGCAGGCTCGCTTGTCGATCGCTTTCGGCCGGGATATCTCCGGCCAGCCGATCGTCGGCAATCTGGCGCGCATGCCTCACTTGCTTGTCGCCGGCGCGACCGGTTCCGGGAAGTCGGTCTGCATCAACGGCATCATCACGAGCATTCTGTACAAAGCGAAGCCGGACGAAGTGAAGTTTCTCATGATCGACCCGAAGATGGTCGAGCTGAACGTATACAACGGAATCCCGCACCTGCTGTCTCCGGTCGTTACCGATCCCCGACGGGCGGCACTCGCCTTGAAGAAAGTCGTGGTCGAGATGGAGAAACGGTACGAGAAATTCTCCAAGTCGGGAACGAGAAATATCGAAGGCTACAATAACCTGATGATCAGCGGAGACAATCCGGACGGGGTGCTTCCGTACTACGTCGTTATCGTGGACGAGCTTGCCGACTTGATGATGGTTGCCGCCAACGACGTCGAAGATGCGATCATGAGGCTGGCGCAGATGGCGCGCGCGGCGGGCATCCACTTGATCATCGCCACGCAGCGTCCATCCGTCGACGTCATCACCGGGGTCATCAAGGCGAACATCCCGAGCCGCATCGCGTTCGGAGTCTCCTCCCAGGTCGATTCGCGCACGATTCTCGACATGGTCGGCGCGGAGAAGCTGCTCGGACGAGGGGATATGCTATTCCTGCCGATGGGCTCCTCGAAGCCGATTCGCGTGCAGGGAGCGTTCCTTTCCGACGCCGAGGTCGAAGCGGTCGTGAACCACGTTCGCGGACAAGCGGAAGCGATCTACGACGAGGAGCTCGTGCCGGAGGTCGGAGAAGACGCGGACGCGGGCGGGGACGAGCAGTTGGACGAGCTGTACGATCAAGCGGTCCAGATCGTGCTCGAAGCGAAGCAGGCTTCGGTCTCGCTTCTGCAGCGCAGAATGAGGGTCGGCTATACTCGCGCGGCGAGGCTGATCGACTCCATGGAGGCGCGCGGAATCGTCGGGCCTTACGAGGGAAGCAAGCCACGCGAAGTGCTCGTCTCGCTCGAGCAGTACCAAGCTAACAATCGAATCTCGTCATGATGCCTGGCGGCACGGGGAATATGCATCCCTGTGCCGCTGTTTTTATCCCCCGAATCGCTTGAATAAGCCTGCATTCCCTTTCTCATACTAATGTTCATGAATGCGGCTAAGCCATTCGGCCAAGCTCATTACATGACAGGGAAAGGCGTGACTATACGTGAGATATCGGTTGGTTATTCTATCCGTGTGTCTCGTCATCGGATTGCTTGGACTCTACTCCCTGGAGAGAGTGCGGCATTCGGAGACAACCTTCAGCAACGCGATTCTGAAGCAGGGGGCTTCCGGCAAAGATATTTACGAGCTGCAAGGGCGCCTTAAATATTTGGGCTACTATAGCGGCAAGGTGGACGGGCAATTCGGAGCGACGACGCTGAATTCCGTCAAATGGTTCCAATGGAAGTTCGGCATGAAGGCGGACGGGGTCGTCGGCGGGAAGACGAAGCTGAAGCTCTGGGAGGCGACGAAGAATTACAAGCCGACGGCCGAAGAGCTTCCTCCGTCCAGCGGCGGCACCGCGGGCGCGGGAGCGGGAGCCGGCAATGCAGGAGCCGCCGCGCCGGGCAACGAGGAACTGCCGGCGTCGAACCACGCGGGCATTACCGCGGCGGACATGAAGATCATGGCGAACGCCGTATACGGCGAATCCCGGGGCGAACCTTATGAAGGGCAGGTTGCGGTGGCCGCCGTCATTCTGAACCGGGTAAGAGACTCGCAGTTCCCGAACACGGTCACCGGCGTCATCTTCCAGCCGGGCGCGTTCACGGCGGTAGCCGACGGCCAGATTTATCTGACGCCTAACGAGACGGCCTACAAAGCGGTGAAGGACGCGCTAAGCGGCTGGGATCCCAGCGACGGCTGCCTGTATTACTTCAATCCGGAGACGGCTACCTCCAAGTGGATCTGGACGCGTCCGCAGCGCAAGACGATCGGCAAGCATATTTTCTGCGACTAGAGAATGCACGCTGAAGGATTCACCTCGTCGATTAAAGCATTTGCTTCATGCTTGGCCATGGGGTAGAATGGGGCTGAATTGGAAATGACTCGAAGGGGTATGATGCCTTGATAACGGAACAATTCGAGCGAGGCTCCATCGGTCGCATGCGGCTGCATGTCTTGCCGACGAAACGATTTAAGACCTTCTCTTTATCCCTATTCGTTGGGATTCCTCTAACGGAATCGAGGGCGACTTCCGTCGCCCTTACTCCTTTTGTGCTGCGCAGGGGAACGAGCTCCTATCCGGAGACGATCTCCTTCCGCGAACATTTGGATGATCTGTACGGCGCCGGCTTCGGCTTCGATCTGTATAAGAGAGGCGATTATCAGATCGTCCAGATGCGCCTGGACATCATCAACGACCGATTCGTCTCCTCCGAAGAGCCGCTTCTGAAGGAAGCGATCCGGTTCCTCGGAGAAGCTTTGACGTCTCCCGCTCTGGATAACGGCCATTTCCGCGAGAAATACGTAGAAGCGGAGAAGCGCACGATCGCTAAACGAATCGAAGCGATCATCAACGATAAGATTCGTTACGCCAGCGAGCGGTGCACCGAGGAGATGTGCAAGGACGAACCGTACCGCCTTCTCGCGCTGGGCCGCAAAGAGGAGCTGGCGGGCATCGATGCGGCTTCTCTCTATTCGGAATACCGGAGCTGGCTGAGCGAAGCCGTCATCGATCTTTACGTCTCCGGGGACACGACCCTGGAAGAGATCGAATCGCTGGCGAAGGATTCCTTCCAGCTTCCCGGCGGAAGTCCGGTCGCTTATTCCGAGCCGGAATTCCGAGCTCCGCGCGTCGAGCCTCAGACGATCGTGGAGAGGCTTGACGTCGCCCAGGGCAAGCTGAACATGGGGCTTCGAACCGACATCGGCTACGCTTCCGCCGATTATCCGGCGCTGCTCGTTTATAACGGAATTCTGGGAGCTTTCCCGCACTCGAAGCTGTTCGTCAACGTTCGGGAGAAAGCCTCGCTGGCCTACTATGCGTCCTCCAGATTGGACGGCCACAAAGGTCTTCTGACGATTCAATCGGGCATCGAGATCGACAATTACGAGCAAGCGGTCCGAATCATTCGGGAGCAGCTTGCCGCCATGAAGGAAGGAAGCTTCGCGCCGGAGGACCTGGAGAGAACGAAAGCGATGCTCTCCAATCAGCTGCGGGAGCTTCAGGATTCCGCGTTCGAACGGATCGCCTTCGACTTCAACAACGTGCTGTCCGGTTCGAACCGAACGGGTGAGAGTCTTCTGCAGGACGTGACGTCCGTCTCCCCCGAGCAAGTGACGGCTGCAGCTAACCGAGTCGGATTGGATACGATCTACTTCCTGAGGGATCGGAAGGAGGCGGCTGCCAATGGCTAGAGAAGAATATCCTCAGCTTCAGGAAACTCTTCTACACGAGAAGCTGGACAACGGGCTGGACGTGTTTATTCTGCCGAAGCCCGGATTCACGAAAGCGTACGCCACTTTCGCCACCAGCTACGGGTCCGTCGATAACCGCTTTAAGCGGGAAGGGCATGACGAAGTCCGGGTCCCGGACGGCATCGCGCATTTTCTGGAGCACAAGATGTTCGAAGAACCGGAAGGGGACATCTTCTCCACGTTCGCTTCGCAGGGCGCGTCGGCGAACGCGTTCACGAGCTTCGACCGCACGGTCTATCTGTTCTCGGCGACCGAGTCGATCGAGAAGAACGTCGAGACGCTGCTCGATTTCGTCCAGAACCCCTACTTTACGGACGAGAACGTGGAGAAGGAGAAGGGCATTATCGTCCAAGAAATCAATATGTACCGGGACAACGCCGATTGGCGCGTGTACTTCGGCTTGATCGAAGCTTTGTATACGAAGCATCCGGTGCATATCGATATCGCGGGCACTCCGGAATCGGTTCGCTCCATTACGAAGGAGATGCTCTACGAGTGCTACAACACGTTCTACCATCCGTCGAATATGAGCTTGTTCCTGGTGGGCGGAGTGGATGCCGAAGCGATGATGGAACGGATCAAGGCGAACCAATCGCGGAAAAACTTCGGTCCGGGCGGAGAGATCGAGCGGTTCTTCGACGAGGAGCCGGAAGCCGTGCGCACGCCAAGACTGGTGACGAAGCTGCCGGTATCCCTGCCTAAGTGCATGTTCGGCTTCAAGGAAATTCCGGGGCCGCAGCGGGGAGAAGAGGCGATTCGCCGCGAGCTGGCCAGCAAGCTCATGCTGGAATCGCTGCTCGGCGCAAGCTCTCCGCTGTACCAGGAATTGTACGACGACAACCTGATCTCGGACGGCTTCGGCTACGAATACAATACCGGACCGGGGTACTCTTTCTCCGTAATCGGGGGAGAGACGAGAGATCCCGACGAGCTGATCAAGCGAGTAACCGAAGCGCTCGGCCGAGCTGCGGAGAGCGGCATCGACGAGCGCATCTTCGAGAGGACGAGGCGGAAGCGGATCGGCTCCTATCTGCGGATGCTGAACAGCCCGGAGGCGATCGCGAGCGAATTTACCCGTTACCGAAGCCGGGGCGGCGATCTGTTCAAGCTGGTCGAAGCGTACGAGAGCTTGACGATCGGCGAATTGAACGCCAGGCTGCGGGAGCATGTCAATCCTTCCCGGATGTCGGCTTCGATCGTTCGGGGAGATTGACGGTGGGCGAGACTTCGCCTTCGCCCCGGACGGTGCTCGTTACGGGAGCATCCAGGGGCATAGGAGCCGCCGTGGCGCTGCGTTTCGCTTCGGAAGGGAATCGCATCGTCCTTCATTACGGCGCTTCCCAGGCGGCCGCCGAAGCCGTTCAGCGGCAATGTCTGGATGCGGGAGCCCCCGAAGTTCTTCGCATCCGGGCCGATCTGCTGGACGGTCATTCGATCGCGGGCCTTAAAGAAGAATTGGACCGGAAGGGATGGAGCCCATCGATCCTCGTCCATAGCGCGGGCACCGCTCACTACGGCTTGCTCGACGAGACGGAAGAGGAGGACTGGCACACCCAGCTGCAGATTCACTTAACCGCCGCGTATCGATTGGCCAAGCTGTTCGGACCCCGTTTGTCCTGGGAGAGATGGGGAAGGATCATTCATATCTCCAGCGTGTGGGGGTCCGTCGGAGCGGCCGGGGAAGTCGCTTATTCCGCCGCCAAGGGAGGGCTGAACAGCTTCACCAAGGCACTCGCCAAAGAGCTTGCGCCTTTCGGAATCACGGTGAACGCGGTCGCTCCCGGCGCCGTCGATACCGACATGATGAGATCGTTCTCCGCCGAAGACCGCAGGGAGCTGCTGGAAGAAATCCCGCTAGGCCGCTTCGCGAAGCCAGAGGAGGTGGCGGAGCTGGTCGCCTTCTTGGCCTCCGAGCGGGCCGATTACATAACCGGACAGATCGTCGAATTGACCGGAGGATGGCGGATTTAACATCAATTATTATCCAAGCGCTCGTGCGTCCGGATGCCGAATAGCCTTTTTGCCTATGGGACATATTATCCTCGTAGCACAATCCCAATCCAGGCAGGAGGCTGCTCAATGTCGAACGTACTGAGCAATTTCGACACGTGGAAAAAATTTCTGGGCAATCGAGTGGAAGCCGCCAAGAGCGCAGGAATCGGCGAGGAAGCGATCTCTAAGCTCGCTTACGAGATCGGCGAGTTCCTCGACAACAAGGTCGACCCTCAGAACGATGAGGAGCGGGTCTTGAAGGAGCTCTGGGACGCGGGCGACGAAAGCGAACGCAAAACGATCGCAGGCCTTATGGTTAAGCTGGCTCAGCGCACCTAGTTCGCAGCGAATTAGCGCTCATCATAATCGAGTCACGCGCTCATCCGGCGTCGGCGGCTCCGCCATCCAAGGCGGAGCCGTTTGGGCATGAAAAAGAAAATATAGGTCCTAAGTCGGAAACTGCCCATAATTTTTTGCAGGATAATGAAGAGTTTTGTAGAATGAATTATGGGATTGTAAATTTTCAGGGCAGTCAGGCTAAGGGTCCGATTATCGAGGTGCGCAATGGAGAAGAAACAATGGTACATGGAATATAAGATTCACAAGAACCGCCCTGGCTTGCTTGGCGATTTAGCGTCCCTTCTCGGGATGCTTGAAGTCAATATTATTACGATCAACGGCGTCGAGGACCGAACGCGCGGCCTTCTGCTTCAGACGGACGACGATGAGAAAATCGAGCTTCTGGGTAAGATGCTTACGAAGGTCGAGAATATTTCCATCATTACGCTTAGACCGCCTCGCTTAACGGATATTTTGGCAATCCGGCACGGAACCTATATCGAGCGGGATTCTTCGGACGGCAAGACCTTTCGCTTCACAAGGAGCGATCTCGGCTTGCTTGTCGATTTCCTGGGCGAATTGTTCAAGAAGGAAGGCAATCAGGTTATCGGGCTGAGAGGGATGCCTCGCGTCGGCAAGACGGAGTCCATTATCGCGGGGAGCGTATGCGCGAACAAGCGCTGGGCGTTCGTCTCTTCCACTCTGCTGAGGCAGACCGTGCGCAGCCAACTATCCGAAGAAGAAATGAACGCGAACAACGTGTTCATTATCGACGGAATCGTCAGCACGATTCGATCGAACGAGAAACACCATATGCTGCTGCAGGACATCATGTCGATGCCGTCGACGAAGGTGATCGAGCACCCGGATATTTTCGTTCGGGAATCCGATTTCGACTATGACGTTTTCGATTGCATCATCGAGCTGCGAAACACTCCGGATGAGGAAATTACATACGAGAATTTCACGACCGCCGGCCTTGACGGGGAATTCTGAACAGCCATCATTTATGAATATCGAAGATAGGAAGTTGAACCGTGGAAGTCAACAAGCGCCAAGAATATATCCTTAGAGATAAAGCCCTTGTAGGAGGTGGGACCGATGTCGGATTTGGGATTGCTGCTGCGTAAGGCAAGGGAGCAGCGGGGATATACGCTAGACGATATCCAGGAAGCGACCAAGATCCGCAAGCGATACTTGGAGGCGATCGAGACCGGGGATTACAAAGTTCTTCCGGGCTCCTTCTACGTTCGGGCGTTCGTCAAGACTTATGCGGAGACCGTCGGCCTCGATGCCGAAGAGGTACTTCGCCTCTATCATAAGGAATTGCCCAAGCCGACGGCGGCGGAGACGGCCGCTCCGGAAGCGATGATCAAACCCAAGAGCCGCTCGGTCCAGCATAACGATAAGTGGGGCAAGCTTGCCGTCAATTTGCTGATGTGGCTATTCCCGCTCCTTATCATTGCGCTGATTTATTATTTTATCGATCAGAATAGCAACTCCAAGGCGCAGGATTCGGACCGGGATACCGATATCACGAACGAGACGGAGATGCCGTCCACGACTCCGTCTCCATCCTCGTCCGTTACGGTTACGCCGCCGCCCGCTTCTTCCACGCCGCCGGCAAGCGAGTCACCTCCGGCTACGACGTTGACGTTGACCGAGACGACGTCGGGAGGGGTGGCGCACTACGATGTTTCGCCCGCGGGCGCCCATGAGCTGGTGATCGTGTCGAACAAGAGCTGGGTCGGCGTCAATGAAGGAAGCAAGTCTGGCAAGTATATTTATAACGGAACTCCGAAGACGAAAGAAGAGCTAACCTTTACTCTGGAGGACAAGCCGCTCTACGTCAATGTCGGCAACGCGAGCAATATCGAGATTACGATCGACGGCATTCCGGTCGAGGACGGAGACAAGGGCGGGTCGAAGAAGTTCCTGTTCACGCCGGTGGCTTCTTCGGACGCTGCGACGGACACGACCACCGAGCAGCAATAAGGGCAATCTGCTTGTATGAGGATCTCCCGACTTGGGCAAGATGAGACGGCTGACATCATCTGACCGAAGGGGCGATTTAAGCAAATGGCGACAAGCTGGATCGTGTGCGCGATCGGCATCATCGTCAGCCTGCTGGGCTGGTACATGACGCCTCATGCGTATGGTTACTGCATTCTGGGATTCGGGCTCGCTTGGATCGTACTGGGAATTCTCGATATGTTCCGCTCGCCGACCCGTATCCGCTAAATGCTTCAAGCAAGAAGGCCCCGCGACGGGGCTTTCGTCGTTTGTCGCCCGGGTTCGAGCCGAAAGGATAGAAGCAGGTTTTTACTTGCGCTAGGAAAATGTTTATAATAAAAAATGATAATTCGTCGGAAAGGATGACTTTTACATATGGCATCGGAATATTCGTTCGACATCGTATCCAAGGTTGACATGCAGGAAGTGAACAACGCCGTTACGCAAGCCATTAAAGAGATCGAAACGCGATTCGACTTCAAGGGAAGCAAGAGCAGCATCAAGCTTGAGGGAGAAGCGATAAATGTCGCTTCCGACGACGAGTACAAGCTGAAGAGCGTCATCGACATTCTTCAGACCAAGCTCATCAAACGCGGCGTGCCGATTCTGAATTTGGATTACGGCAAGGTAGAGGCGGCTTCCGGAGGCACGGTTCGCCAGCTCATTAAGATGAAGCAGGGCATCGATCAGGACAACGCGAAGAAGATCAACATCCTGATCCGCGATTCCAAGCTGAAGATCAAGAGCCAAATCCAAGGCGATCAGCTGCGGGTAACCGGCAAGAGCAAGGACGATCTGCAGGCGGCGATGAATCTGCTTCGCGGGGCGGGCCTTCCTCTCGAGCTGCAGTTCGTCAATTATCGCTAAGAACGACTGGATTTTTTGACACTATCACGGCGATTCGAATATACTGGGTTCCAATCACGTCCTGCAATTCGGGGATGGTCCGGACAACTTTTTGGGGGCAAGCACCGATGATTGTGATTAACGGCTCTATTCCATCTTACGGCGGCTGGGGTTCGCGGGTATCAAGCGGATTCGGTCTGCGCGACGGCCACAGACGGATCGGGGGGGAATTCGCGTGAATCTTGCAAATCGCATTACGCTGGCGCGTATTTTCCTCGTTCCGATCGTCGCTTTCTTCCTTCTTGTCAAGCTGGACGTGAATCCGCTGACGCTGGGGAGCTATTCGATCTCGTACAACCAGATTTTCGCCCTATTGCTCTTCATTATAGCGGCCAGCACGGACGGCTTGGACGGCTACATCGCCCGGAAGCGCAAGATCGTCACGAATCTGGGCAAACTGCTCGACCCGCTGGCCGATAAGCTTCTGGTCGGAGCCGTGCTGATTTCTCTGGTCGAGATGGGCAAGTTGGACGCTTGGGTGGCTATCGTCATTATCAGCCGCGAGTGGGCCGTAACGGGACTGCGGCAAATTGCCCTTCTAGACGGCGTCGTCGTGGCGGCCAGCAAGTGGGGCAAGTGGAAGACGACGATACAGATCGTCATGATCGTGGTGCTTCTGCTGAACAATCTGCCGTTCGAGTATCTCCATATTCCGGTCGATACGATCGTTGTATGGGCGGCCGCGATTATTACCGTCTACTCCGGCATTGACTATTTCGTCAAGAACAAGAGCCTGATCGTCGAAACTCCGAACCAACCTCAAAATCTCGGGAAATAAGAGGAGCGTCTATTCGTTATGAGAGCTGAGATCATAGCAGTCGGAACCGAACTGCTCCTCGGCCAGATCGTAAACACCAACGCCCAGTATCTGTCGCAAGGCTTGGCAGAGCTGGGTATTGACGTTTATTATCAGACCGTAGTGGGCGACAACATGACGAGAATCCGCCAAGCTATCGAAACGGCGCGGAGCCGAGCGGATCTGCTCGTGTTCACGGGGGGCTTGGGGCCGACGCAGGACGACCTGACCCGCGACGCTTTGGCGGCGGATCTCGGCCTGGGCATCGGCCTGCACGAGCCTACGCTGCGCAAAATCGAAGAGATGTTCGCGGGCAGAGGAGCCGCCCTGATCGAGAGCAACCGCAAGCAGGCGATGCTGATCGACGGAGCGCAGCCGCTCCGCAACGATACGGGGCTTGCGATCGGCAACGCCTTGTCCGTGAACGGCACGCATTATTTGCTTCTTCCGGGACCGCCGCGGGAGATGAAGCCGATGTTCGACAACGACGCGTCCGATTGGCTGCGCAAGTTGATGGGCAAAGCGGACGTCCTTCATTCCGTCATGCTGAAATTCGCCGGCATCGGGGAATCGGCGCTGGAGGAGCTGCTGATCGACCTGATTCGGGAGCAGACGGACCCCACGATCGCCCCGTATGCGAAGGAAGGGGAAGTGTGCGTTCGCGTTTCGACGAAGGCGGGCTCCGGGGAAGAAGCGGCGAAAAGGCTGGAGCCGACGCTGCAAGCGATTCGGGCGCGAACGGAGCGTTATCTCTACGCGGAAGAGGATATTCCGCTGGAGGCGGCCGTCATCCGCCTGCTGACGCGCAGGCGGCAGACCGTGACGTTGGCGGAGAGCTGCACCGGCGGGATGATCGCGACCGCGCTGACGACGGTGCCTGGAAGCGCGGATGCGTTCCTTGGCGGCGTGGTCAGCTACAGCAACGGCGTTAAGCACAAGCAGCTCGGGGTGCCGATAGAGCTTCTCGAAGGGCCGGGAGCGCCCGGCGCCGTCAGCGAGGAGACCGCCGCCGCGATGGCGGAGGGCATGAGGAGCGCCGCGGACAGCGACTTCGCCGTATCGGTAACCGGAGTAGCGGGCCCCGCGGAGTCCGAAGGCAAGCCGGTCGGGCTCGTCTACGTCGGGCTTGCGGAGAAGGGCAAGAGGACGAAGGTGGAGAAGCTGCAGCTGTCGGGAGACCGGGAGGGCATACGCATTCGCGCGACCAAAAGGGCCTTATATTTATTGTGGCTGAATATGAACGGGTTTGAGCGGTAACGTTACGGACTGGAATAAGGCAAAGGAGAAGGATCTCGATTTCCGCTTGGCGGCGGAAGGAGAGATCCTTTCGCGTGAATACGGCGTTGATGGATTTGAAGGGTTGAAGGGTTGGAGGATCGTTGATTCTGTCATCCAACATCGCGCGAGTGTTTGGGAACAACAACAATCATTGCAAACAAGAGGAGGCTGGCTAGACGCGCTGGTTCGTATTTGATGAATAGAAACGGTTTAGGTCGGAAACATTTCATGCAGATGTCGACTTGAATAATCGTTATGCTGCATTGTACATGATTTTTCATGTTCGCAGCGATCCGATTAGTGGTTTTGGCTGCAATGTATATGATTTTTCATGCTTATACGAGCCGTTTCGGCCGCAAATGTTCAATTATACGTGAAAATTCATGTTCAATACCCCAAATCGGCCGTAAAACGCTAAATGAACATGAAAATTCATGTTCGGCAAAGTTGGGCTTGATTGAATAGATTGACTAGTCCTCAATCGCGCTTGGATTCTCGCTGCAGGAACTGAAGGGCGAACGTTCTGCGCTTTTTGAGTCTTAGTAACTGGGTTTTGGGGAAAATGCATGGCGATACATGTCGAATCCAATCGAATTCCATACAAATTCCGTTAAAAAAGGCTTGCCAACGCTCGTCTCATATGATAAATTGAGGTAGAAAGTTGCGGAAGAACCGTAGCGAAGATTACTTTGCTGCGGTTTTTTTATAGAGATAAATCGAACGAATGTTCGCAAAATGCTTGGCAAACGGATCAAAAAAAGGTATGATAAAACTATCAAAGAGATAAGGATGTGGGTGTGTTGTCCGATCGTCGCGCCGCATTAGAGATGGCACTGCGCCAGATTGAGAAGCAATTCGGCAAGGGCTCTATCATGAAATTGGGAGAGCAAGCTCAGCTTCAAGTAGAAACCTACTCAAGCGGAGCGCTTGCGTTGGATATTGCCCTGGGGATAGGCGGTTTTCCGCGGGGGCGCATTATCGAAGTATATGGACCGGAGTCTTCCGGTAAGACGACCGTCGCTCTGCACGCGATCGCGGAAGTGCAGAAGGCCGGCGGCCAAGCGGCATTCATCGACGCGGAGCATGCGCTGGATCCGATCTATGCCCGCAACCTGGGCGTCAACATCGACGAACTCCTGCTCAGCCAGCCGGATACCGGCGAACAAGCTCTCGAGATCGCCGAAGCTCTCGTACGCAGCGGAGCGGTCGACATCATCGTCGTCGACTCCGTAGCCGCTCTCGTGCCGAAGGCCGAAATCGAAGGCGACATGGGCGATTCCTTCGTCGGTCTGCAGGCGAGACTGATGTCCCAAGCGATGCGCAAGCTCTCCGGAGCGATCAGCAAGTCGAAGGCCATCGCGATCTTCATCAACCAGCTTCGCGAGAAGGTCGGCGTCATGTTCGGCAATCCGGAGACGACTCCGGGCGGACGCGCCTTGAAGTTCTATGCGAGCGTTCGCCTCGACGTTCGCCGCGTCGAATCCATCAAGCAAGGCAACGACGTGGTCGGCAACAGGACCCGCATCAAGGTCGTAAAGAACAAGGTGGCTCCTCCGTTTAAGCAGGCGGAAGTCGATATCATGTACGGCGCCGGCATCTCGCGCGAGGGCAGCATCATCGATATCGGAACCGAATTGGACATCGTCCAGAAGAGCGGAGCTTGGTTCTCGTACGGCGGAGAGCGATTGGGTCAAGGTCGCGAGAACTCCAAGCAGTTTCTGAAGGATAACCCGGCTCTCGCTCAGCAGATCGAGCAGGAGATTCGCAACCAAACCTTGAATTCGGACGCGATCAGCAAATCCGTCGCGGCCGGAGCGGCGCTTGCTGCCGACGACGACGAGGAAGAGGATACCGAGTTCGGCGACCTGGGCTAAGAAGAATGGATTAGGGGCATCCGCTAACCGGCGGATGCCCTTCGTGCATTCCGTCCGGGTTGCCGATCGTGCACAGGAGGGATTAGGGATGGATGAGCATGCAGGGAGGAAGGGCAACCTGAATAATGGGGAGAACTCTTCCGCCGTCCATGCTGTCGTTGTCGGGATCGAAGCCGATGCCCGAAGATCCTCGATGTACCGAATCGCCGTCGTCCCGCAGAATGGCGGAGAGAGCGAGCTTCTACAGGTGCATGAGGATACGATGGTGTCCTGGAGGCTGCTGAAGGGAAGACGTTTAACCCTTGAGGAATGGGAAGGACTTAAGCGAACGGAGCAATTGGAGCAGGCGTACCGTTCCGCGCTTTTGCTTCTGGACAGAAAGGCCCGAACGAGAAAAGAACTGGAGCAAGCGCTTAAGCGCAAGGGCTTCGAAGCGGAAGCGATCGCCGGCTGCATCGACCGGTTGGCGAAGCACCGTCTGATCGACGATGCGAATTATGCCGCAAGGTTCGCTGAGCAGAAGGTGGCGAATCAGCGCAAAGGAAGCAGGCTCGTGAGGCAGCAGCTGAGAAGCCGCGGAGTGGCGAAGCAGGACGTGGATACGGCTATCTCCTCGCTGGAGTCCGGCGTGGAGCGCAACGCCGCCATGGAATTCGCGCTTAAGAAGTGGCCAAGCGTCAAAGGAGAGCGGAGACGCGAAAGGGAGCATAAGCTGCTCGGCATGCTGCTGCGCAGAGGGTATCCGACGTCGATCGCGGTCGAAGCGGTTCGTCATGCGGCCCAGCACTTCGAAGAGGAAGACAACGCCCGCGGACGAGCCTCATCCTGGGATGAAGAGAACGGCGGCGAGCTGGACTCGGCGTTCGAAGATTCGTACGAGGACCTATAGGAATCCGAGTCGGGTAAGAGCTCTTTGACGAAGCCCATGCGCTTGTCAAATAGGTCTGCAGAAGGAAGAGATACGGAACTGGAAGGATAAGGAACGGCTAGTTTTGCTTTGCTTGACAATCCATTTTCACAAAAGATACAATGAAGCTGTATTCCATATCCTTTTTCCGAACCCTTTTTCCTTCCAAAAAACGATTCGGAGCACGAATTTTCGACTTTTTTACCGACACAAGATTAATTCGGTTTAGAAACCGGCCAACAATTTCATAAGTATCCCAAGCGTTTGCCTTGGTGATGCAACGAGGAGGTGAAGACCATGCCAAGCTGGATTTGGGTCTTGATCGTCATCGTTGTTGGCGCGCTTTTCTTTGGGATCGGTTATGCGGTACGCAAATCCATTGCGGAAGCGAAGATTTCCAGCGCTGAGCAGGCAGCCCGCCAGATCGTCGACAATGCGAAGAAGGAAGCGGATGCCGCTCGCAAGGAGACGGTGCTGGAAGCCAAAGACGAGGTGCACAAGCTCCGTAATGAAGCCGAACGCGATATTCGCGAACGGCGCAACGAAATCCAACGCCAAGAGAGAAGGCTGGTGCAGAAGGAGGAATCCCTGGACCGCAAGATCGAAGCCTTGGAACGTAAGGAGGAGCAAGTCGCCAGCAAGGAGAAACGAGTCGAAGAGATCCAAGATCAGATCGAAACGCTGCATAAGCAACAAATCAGCGAGCTGGAGCGAATCTCGAACCTGACGATGGAGGATGCCAAGCAACTCATCCTCTCGACGGTGGAGCAGGAAGTGCGCCACGAGACCGCGCAGCTGATCAAGGATATTGAACAGCAAGCTAAGGAAGAGGCTGACAAGCGAGCCCGCGATATCATCTCTCTCGCGATCCAACGCTGCGCTGCGGATCACGTGGCGGAGACGACCGTCTCGGTCGTATCGTTGCCTAATGAAGAGATGAAGGGACGCATTATCGGTCGCGAAGGACGGAATATCCGAGCATTGGAGACGCTGACGGGAATCGATCTTATCATCGACGATACCCCGGAAGCCGTTATTCTGTCCGGATTCGATCCGATCCGCCGAGAGATCGCTCGCACCTCTCTCGAGAAGCTGGTTGCCGATGGACGCATCCATCCGGCCCGCATCGAAGAGATGGTCGAGAAATCGCGCAAGGAAGTGGACGAGAGAATTCGGGAGTACGGAGAGCAAGCGACGTTCGAAGTGGGCGTGCATGGCTTGCACCCGGACCTGATCAAGATTCTGGGAAGACTGAAATTCCGGACGAGCTACGGACAGAACGTGCTGAAGCACTCGATGGAAGTCGCCTATCTGACGGGATTGATGGCAGCGGAGCTCGGGGAAGACGTCACGCTAGCCAAACGCGCCGGCCTGCTGCATGACATTGGCAAGGCTCTCGACCACGAAGTGGAAGGTTCGCATGTCGAGATCGGCGTCGAATTGGCGAAGAAGTACAAGGAGCACCCGGTTGTCATCAACAGTATCGCCTCGCACCACGGCGACGTGGAAGCGACCTCGGTTATCGCGATGCTCGTCGGCGCCGCGGACGCGCTTAGCGCAGCCCGGCCGGGAGCAAGACGCGAGACGCTCGAGACGTACATCAAACGACTCGAGAAGCTGGAGGAGATCTCCGAATCGTTCGAGGGCGTAGACAAATCTTACGCCATCCAGGCCGGACGCGAGGTTCGCGTCATGGTGCAGCCGGAGAAGATCGACGACGCGGAAGCGTTCCGACTCGCCCGCGACATCACGAAGAAGATCGAGGGAGAACTCGATTATCCGGGACATATCAAGGTAACGGTTATTCGCGAGACGCGTGCGGTCGAGTACGCCAAGTAAGTTTCGGGAAGGATGAAGAAGTGGCTGCGGCAATCAGCGCGGCCACTTCTTCCCTTTTGTACCCGATAATGGAGGAGAGTAAGCGATGAAAGTCGTATTTATAGGCGATATTGTCGGCAATGTGGGCCGCGACACGGTGAAGCGGCTGCTGCCTTGGATAAAAGATAAATACCAGCCGCATATCATTATCGCGAACGGAGAGAACGCGGCCGGAGGGCGCGGAATCAACGCTTCGATCACGCGCGATCTGTTCGATTGGGGCGTCCATGGCATCACGATGGGCAACCATACTTGGGACAATCGCGAGATTTTCGAATTCATCGACGACGAGAAGCGCATGATTCGTCCGGCGAACCTGGCTCCCGGAACGCCCGGACGAGGTTATACTTACATCAAGGCAGGCTCCAAGGAGCTGGCGATCGTGAATCTGATCGGCCGCACCTTCCTGCCGCCGTCCGAATGCCCGTTCCGCGCGGCGGACGAGATTCTCGAAGAAGTACGCAAGAAGACGAAGTGCGTTCTGGTCGACTTCCACGCGGAAGCGACGAGCGAGAAGATCGCGATGGGCTGGCACTTGGACGGACGGGCGTCGCTTGTCGTCGGAACTCATACTCACGTCCAAACGAACGACGATCGCATCCTTCCGGGGGGGACGGCTTATCTGACCGATGCCGGCATGACCGGTCCTCGCGACGGGGTTCTCGGAATGGAGAAGGAGAACGTGCTTTATAAATTCCTGACCGGCCTTCCGACGAGATTCCAGGTTGCCGATACGAAGTGGATTCTGAGCGGCCTGTGCGTGGAGATCGACGAATCCACGGGCAAAGCGACGAAGATCCAGAAGATCCGAGTGGACGAGGATACCTGGATTGCCGAATAACAAAACCCGCGATTGAGGCGGCAAGCAGAACGCGACGCGAAAGCGATCGCGTTTTGGCGTTTCAGGGGGTCTTGGGTAATGGGGGGCAAAGGATCGCTTAGGACTTTCGTGCAAACATTCTGAATAATTCGCATATTAGTGACCGATGCGGTTCTTAAGCAGCAGGAATTATTGTCATCTCCACCGAATATGTATCCGTTAGTGGGCCCATCCTTTGATGCCTGAGGAGGAACTCGTCATGGAAGTTCTTAAGGTTTCCGCAAAGTCCAATCCAAACTCTGTTGCAGGCGCTCTGGCCGGCGTCTTACGCGAACGCGGAGGCGCGGAATTGCAGGCCATCGGTGCAGGTGCGCTTAATCAGGCGATCAAGGCGGTCGCAATCGCACGCGGATTCGTCGCTCCTAGCGGAGTGGATCTGATTTGCATCCCGGCTTTTACGGATATCGTAATCGACGGAGAAGACAGGACGGCAATCAAGCTGATCGTAGAACCTCGCTAAGTCCATGAAGATCGCTGCTTTTTCAACCTGTTCTAGAGGAGACGATCCAAGGAAGACGGATTCCTTGCGGTCGAATCTATGGCAACAGGTTTTTTGTTGATCACATTATACGTTAAGCGAAGGAAGAGGATGGAAAATGCCTAGAGTGCTGGATCTGCATTGCGACGTGTTGTATAAACTTCAGAAGTATCCGAAGCTGAACATGCATCCCGAAGGGCAAGGCAAGCTGGATGTAACGCGGGCTAGATTGGAGGAAGGGAGCGTAGCCGCGCAGGTATTCGCTATCTATGTTCCGGAGGACGAGCCCATGGAGCCTCAGACGGCGCTTCATCAGGCGGAGCTGTTCTGGTCCAAGGTGCTCACGGAGCCGGGAGTTAAGCTGATTCGCAGCTCGGCGGACTTGGAAGAGGCTCGCCGGACGGGGGCCATGGGAGCCCTGCTATCCCTCGAAGGAGTAGACTGCTTAAGAGGGCAATGGTGGAGCTTGCGGCTCCTACACCGGCTTGGCGTGCGTCTGCTCGGGATGACCTGGAATCACGCGAATTGGGCGGCGGACGGAGCGATGGAGCCCCGCGGCGGAGGATTAACGAAGGCGGGCCGGCAGCTTGTTAAAGAATGCGAGAGTTTGGGCATTCTGATAGATGTGTCCCATCTCTCCGAGAGAGGCTTCTGGGAGCTGAAGGAGCTTGCGACGAAGCCGTTCTTCGCCTCCCATTCGAACGCCAAAGCCATCTTGAACCATCCGCGGAATCTATCGGACGAGCAGCTTCGCGCCTTGATCGAAGCGGACGGGCTGATCGGAGTCACGTTCGTCCCTTATTTTCTCACGAAGGAGCCGGTGGCTCGCATCGACGACGTGCTGAGGCATGTCGAGCATATCTGCGGGTTAGGAGGCGCGAACCATATCGCGTTCGGATCCGACTTCGACGGGATCGAGCTTTACATAGATGGACTAGCCCATCCCGGACAGTATCCCGATCTGGCGGACGCGCTCTCGAAGCGATATCCGGAGTCTCTTGTAAACGGATTCTTGAGCGGGAACGCGACTCGATATCTTCGCGATAATCTGCCGAAAAGGTAATGATTGCAGGCTTGATTCATACCGCTAATACATCGATTTCATGCGAAAGAGCTATCGTTGCTTTTCCATCGAAACGCTTGCAATTTATGGGACGGAATCATAAAATTTATTTGGTTGATAACAAACTTAAGTATCGATTAAAATATTTATTTATGCGTTGTCGAAGCAGAGTTCAAGAGGAGATGACACTGTGATCAGTCAATTGTCATGGAAAATTGGCGGCCAGCAAGGGGAAGGGGTAGAGAGTACCGACCGGATTTTCTCGACCGCGCTTAATCGGCTTGGCTATTACCTCTATGGGTATCGTCACTTTTCTTCGCGTATAAAGGGCGGACATACCAATAACAAGATCCGGATCAGCACGATGCCCATTCGTGCGATATCGGACGATCTGGACATCCTGGTCGCGTTCGATCAGGAGAGCATCGATCTGAACGCCAAGGAGCTTAGACCCGGAGGAGTGATCGTGGCGGACGCGAAGTTCTCGCCGACCGTCCCCGAAGGCGTCGAAGCGCGGCTGTTCGCCGTTCCGATCACCGCGATCGCGGAAGAGCTGGGCACTTCGCTCATGAAGAACATGGTCGCCTCCGGCGCTTCCTGGGCTCTTCTGGGGCTGCCGCTCGAGGTCTTCAATAAAGCGGTGGAAGAGGAATTCGGACGCAAGGGCCCGGCCGTCGTCGAGAAGAACGTCGAAGCGGTCAAACGCGGAGCCGAATTCGTACTGGAGCAAGCGGGAGGACCGCTTGACGAATTCCGCCTGGAAGCTGCCGACGGCAAGCAGAAGCTGTTCATGATCGGCAACGAAGCGATGGGGTTGGGCTCTCTCGCGGCAGGCTGCCGCCTCATGTCGGCCTATCCGATCACGCCGGCGTCCGAGGTCATGGAGTATCTGATCAAGAAGCTTCCGAAGTTCGGCGGCACGGTCGTGCAGACGGAGGACGAGATCGCCGCGGTGACGATGGCCATCGGCGCGAACTATGCGGGCGTGCGCACGATGACGGCATCCGCCGGACCGGGCCTGTCCCTGATGATGGAAGCGATCGGCCTGTCCGGCATGACCGAGACGCCGCTCGTCATTATCGATACGCAGCGGGGCGGTCCTTCGACGGGCCTGCCGACGAAGCAGGAGCAATCCGATATCAACGCGCTCATCTACGGGACGCACGGCGAGATTCCGAAGGTCGTCATCGCCCCGAGCACGATCGAGGAATGCTTCTACGACATGATCGAAGCGTTCAACGTGGCGGAGAAGTACCAGGTTCCGGTCATCGTGGCGACGGACCTGCAGCTGTCGCTCGGCAAGCAATCGTGCGAACCGCTCGACTACGACAAGATCCAGATCGAGCGCGGCAAGCTCGTGACCGACGAGCTTCCGCAGCTGGAGCAGCACGCGCTGTTCAAACGTTACGAGTTCACGGAGGACGGGGTCTCTCCCCGCGTGCTTCCCGGCGCCAAGAACGGCATTCATCACGTGACCGGCGTCGAGCATGACCAGGAAGGACGTCCGTCGGAGAGCGCTGTCAATCGCAAGAAGATGATGGAGAAGCGCCTCGGCAAGCTCGCCAACCTGCGCATCGAGAACGCCATCAAGGCGGATGCGCCGAACGAAGCTCCGGAGCTGCTGATCGTGGCCATGGGCTCGACCGGCGGCACGATCGACGAGGCGCGCGGCCGCTTGAATCGGGAAGGCATCTCGACGAATCACGTCACGGTGCGTCAGTTGCATCCGTTCCCTTCCGATCTTCTGGAGCCGCATCTGAAGAGCGCGAAGAAGGTCGTCGTGCTGGAGAACAACGCGACCGGCCAATTGGCGAACCTGATCAAGCAGAACGTCGGCTATCACGACAAGATCGAGAACCTGCTCAAGTACGACGGGACGCCGTTCCTGCCGTCCGAGATCGAAAAAGCCTGCAAGGAGTTGAGATAAAATGGCGACATTCAAAGAGTTCCGCAACAACGTCAAGCCGAACTGGTGTCCGGGCTGCGGAGACTTCTCCGTTCAGGCGGCCATTCAACGCGCGGCGGCGAACGTCGGCCTCGAGCCGGAGCAGCTCGCGGTCATCTCCGGCATCGGCTGTTCGGGACGGATCTCCGGCTACATCAACGCTTACGGCCTGCACGGCATTCACGGCCGCGCGCTGCCGATCGCCCAAGGCGTCAAGCTCGCCAACCGCGAGCTGACGGTCATCGCTTCGGGCGGCGACGGAGACGGCTTCGCGATCGGGATGGGCCACACGGTTCACGCGATCCGCCGGAACCTCGACATTACCTACATCGTCATGGACAATCAGATCTATGGCCTGACGAAGGGGCAGACGTCCCCGCGAAGCGCCGAAGGCTTCAAGACGAAGTCGACGCCGGAGGGCTCGATCGAGTCCACGCTGTCTCCGCTGGAGATCGCTCTATCCGCGGGCGCAACGTTCGTCGCCCAGTCGTTCTCGAGCGATCTGAAGCAGCTGACGGCTCTGATCGAAGCCGGTCTGCAGCACAAGGGCTTCTCGCTGATCAACGTATTCAGCCCTTGCGTGACCTTCAACAAGATCAACACGTATGACTGGTTCAAGGAGAACATCGTCAACCTCGACCAATTCGAGGATTACGACCCGTCGAACCGCGTCGCCGCCATGAACAAGATCATGGAGACGGGCGGCATGCTGACCGGTCTGATCTATCAGGACAAGGGACGCAAATCGTACGAGGATCTGGCCGTCGGCTTCAAGCAGGAAGCGCTGGCGAAACAGGATTTGAAGCTGTCCGAGGGCGACTTCGACAAGCTGCTGGCGGAATTCAAATAATCGAATCGACCGGGATACCGAGGGGGAGGAGCGATCCTTCCTCTATTTTTTGCGGAGAATAAGGCAAATCCCCGACAACTGTATGGACGGGATGTGAATAGTTGCCGCCCGCTTGAACCATAGTCCGCTGTTTGGGTTATAATGGCTTCGTATAGACGATTCCTAGCGTATCGACAGAAGAGAGGAAGGATTACCATGAACGAAACTCGGCAAATACCCATAGGCGTCTCGGCGCGCCATATTCATCTCAGTCAGGAGCATATCGAGATTCTGTTCGGCCAAGGCGCCAAGCTGACGGAGATGAAGCCTCTCTCCCAGCCCGGTCAATTCGCCGCGAACGAGACGGTAGCGGTATATGGTCCGAAGGGCTCCTTCCCGAAGGTACGGATTCTCGGTCCGGCCAGAAAGGCAACCCAGCTCGAAGTGTCCAAGACGGACGCGTTCTCGCTCGGCATTCCCGCGCCCGTTCGCGAGTCCGGCCATATCGAAGGCACTCCCGGCATGCGGATCGTAGGTCCCGCAGGGGAAGTGACGGTCGAGAAGGGCGTCATTATCGCCGCAAGGCATATTCATTTCCACACCTCGGACGCCGAGCGTTGGGGCATCTCGGACAAGCAGCTGCTTAAAGTTAGGGTAGGCGGAGAGCGAGGATTGGTGTTCGAGAACGTTATCGCGCGCGTATCGCCCGATTTCGCTTTGGACATGCATATCGATACCGACGAGGGCAACGCGGCGGGCGTGTCGACGGGCGATTTCGGCGAGATCATCGAGTAAATGGATTGGCGAAAAGACGCCGTTAACGGCCAAGGCGAGCGAGAGCTCGTCTTTTGCCGTTAAATAGAAGGCAGGCAATGGCAATCGCGTCGCTCTAATGGTATAATTTTTCGAAGCAACGCTTTGCAAGGATGACAACGCTGACAGCTTGATGAGGGGGAAGCGTAACCGAGATGAAGAAGGAGACCAAGGATTATTCGAAGTACTTCGACTTCAGCGATGCCAAGGTGATTCGGGAAGAGGACGGCAAGACGACCCTCCGACTGAACGGCCGCCATATCCAGATCCATTCCGCCCCTGACTACAAGGATGAGAAGAAGCGGGGCAAGGAAGAGATTCGGATTCATTACGATAATGCCATTCCCGAAGACATGCGGGACTTCGGCAGGGATAAATTTTATTACATTATGACTTACGGCTGCCAGATGAACGAGCACGATACCGAAGTGATGCGGGGCTTGTTCGAGGAGATGGGCTACGCCGCCACCGAGGACCGGAAGCAGGCGGATGTAATCCTCCTGAATACGTGCGCGATCCGCGAGAACGCGGAGGACAAGGTGTTCGGAGAGCTCGGCCATCTCAAGACCTTGAAGCAGGAGAGGCCGGGCCTGATTCTCGGAGTCTGCGGCTGCATGTCCCAAGAGGCGGCGGTCGTGAACCGGCTGATGAGCAAGCACCCGCACGTGGATCTCGTCTTCGGGACTCACAACATCCACCGGCTTCCGCACCTTCTTCGCGACGTCGTTTTTTCCCGGGAGATGGTTATCGAGGTGTGGTCAAAGGAAGGGGACATCATCGAGAACCTGCCGAAGAAACGCGACGGCATGAGGGCATGGGTCAACATCATGTACGGCTGCGACAAGTTCTGTACGTATTGCATCGTGCCGTATACGAGAGGCAAGGAGAGAAGCCGGCTTCCGGAGGACGTGATCGCGGAAGTGCGGGACCTGGCTAGACGAGGCTTCAAGGAGATTACCCTCCTGGGGCAGAACGTGAACGCCTACGGCAAAGACTTCGCGGATCGCCAATACCGGTTCGCCGACCTGATGGAAGACATCCGTTCGATCGACATTCCGCGCGTTCGCTTCACGACCTCGCATCCCCGCGACTTCGACGATCATCTGATCGAGGTGCTCGCGAAGGGCGGCAACCTGGTCGAGGCGATTCATCTGCCTTTCCAATCGGGAAGCACCGAGGTGCTGAAGCGGATGAGCCGGAAGTATACGAGAGAGCAGTTCCTGGAGCTGGCGCGCAAGATCCGCGAGGCGATTCCGAACGCGATCCTTACATCCGACATCATCGTCGGCTTCCCGGGCGAGACGGAGGAGCAGTTCGAGGAGACGCTGTCCATCGTGCGAGAGGCCGGAATTTCGATGGCGTACACGTTTATCTACTCCCCTCGGGAAGGCACACCGGCTGCTGCGATGGAGGACAACGTTCCGATGTCCGTGAAACAGGAGCGCCTTAGCCGTCTGAACGCGCTGATTGCCGAGATGAGCTTGAAGAGCAATCAGCAGCTCGTCGGGGAGACGGTCGAGGTTCTCGTCGAAGGCCAGAGCAAGAACAATCCGAATGTGCTCTCCGGCCGGACCCGTTCGAACAAGCTGATTCACTTCGAAGGGCCGAAGGAATGGGTCGGGCACTTCATGCAGGTTCGGATCACGAAGCCGATGACCTGGTACTTGAACGCCGAAGCGGTCGAGCCACCGCAATTGGCCGCTTTGTCTCACGGAGCTTAACCGGATTCACCCCAATACTGATGCCGAATAGCCGGGCTATTCGCCGATACAAGGAGACCTACCGACATGTCCGCAACGAATTCGATTCACGACCATTCGCATGACCATACGCACGACCATGATCCTTACGACCATTGCCATCACGATGAAGAAGGCATTCCTCGCTTCGATAACCGGGAGCTGATCGTTCGGGAGGACATTCTGGCTCGCGCGCGCGAGCTGGCTCAGCTGATCACGACGACGGAAGAGGTCTCCCTCTACCAGAAGTCCGAGAGGCTTGTCCAATCGCATGAGAAGATCCAAGGCTTGATCGCGCAGATCAAGAAGAAGCAGAAGGAGCTTGTCGCCTTCCAGAATACGTTCAAGAACCCGGCCATGGTGGACAAAATCGAGCAGGAAATCGCCGTTCTCCAGGACGAGCTCGACGAGATGCCGGTCGTGCAGCAGTTCCAGCAGAGCCAGACGGACGTCAACTACTTGCTGCAATCGATCGTGTCGATCATCCGCGATACGGTTGCCGAGAAACTGGATCTGGAAGCCGCCTCGAAGCCGGAAGCGCCGGAAAATTGCGATTAAGCTCCTCGTTCCATCGGGATAGAGGAGAAGATGGGCGGAGCCGCTAGGAGGCTCCGCCCGTTCTATTCTGCGCTGAGCCGGGTGGCTTCGCCGCTTTGAAGGCCAGCACTTTCGTGTTCTGATTGTAGCTGAGCGTTACATGGGAGTCGGGGACAAGATGCAGGGCCCGGATGACCGCCGGATCCAGACCGAGGCCGTTGTCGAACAGATTCGAAGGGCTGCTGACGGTCAGCCGTATGGAAGCGGATTGCGATCGGCATACGACGCTCTGCGAGCGATTCTCGGGAATGCCCAGCTTGGAGAGGAGCTCGTAGCCGATTAATATTCGGTTCAAATTGGCTTTGTAGTTGCTCTTAAGCTTGGCTTGAGCGATGCTGATCGGGGAAGGGACGAAGGCAAGGACGTTCGCCGCCGAATCATAGGTTACGAGATAGCGAAAATGAGAACGAAGGCTGAGAGCGCCGGCCAGCTTGGAGCTCATCTCCATCTCGTTCGTGAAGCTCTCGCCGTTCTCCCGAAAGAGGAGGATAGCATTCCGGCGCACGGTGCCTCGTTTAAGGGTCACCTGCTTGCCGCTTCCCAAGGACCGCAAGGTATTCTCGCCGCTGCCAAGTCCATTGAAGGTAAGATAGACGGCGTTATTCGGTATTTGCGAATGATAAATGTCCAACCGCATGCTTGACATGAAGCCGATTCACGCTCCTCGTGTACCCCTGCGAGCAAGGATGTCTTCGGGTACCTTTCACTTTATGCTCAAGGACATTGGCTTGCTTGTACGGTCGTCCCACGAGGGAATGAACACAGATCCGCCAGACAAAGGAGCGTTCCGGATGAAATCGTTCGTTTACTCGAACCCTACGAAGCTTTATTACGGAGAAGATCAATTAAGCAAGCTCGGCTTGGAGTGCAAGAGATTGGGTACGCGGGTGCTGCTCGTCTATGGAGGAGGAAGCATCCGCCGCAACGGCGTCTATGACGCGGTCATGGGCGAGCTGCGGGAAGCGGGGGCCGAGGTGTTCGAGCTCTCCGGCGTCGAACCGAATCCGCGAGTCACGACCGTTCGGCGCGGAGCCGAGCTGTGCCGGGAGCACAGGATCGATTGGGTGCTTGCGGTTGGCGGAGGAAGCGTCATCGACTGCACGAAGGCGATCGCCGCCGCGGCGAAGTACGACGGGGACTTCTGGGAAGTCGTGACCAAGAAAGCGGTCGTCAAGGACGCTCTGCCGCTTGGCGCCGTTCTGACGCTGGCCGCGACCGGCTCCGAGATGAATTCGGGCTCGGTCATCTCCAATGTCGAGGTCGAAGAGAAGCACGGCTGGGGAAGCCCGCTCGTGTTCCCGCAGTTCTCCATTCTGGTTCCTTCGTTTACGGCGTCCGTTCCGCTGGACCAGACGGTTTACGGGATCGTCGACATGATGAGCCATGTGTTCGAGCAGTATTTTCACCACGATACGAACTCCCCGGTGCAGGACGGGTTCTGCGAATCGATTCTGCGCGCGATCGTCCAGACCGCTCCGAAGCTGGTGAAGGATCTCGGCAATCTGGAGCACCGCGGCACGATTCTGTACTGCGGAACGATGGCTCTGAACGGGCTGCTCTCGATGGGGGTTCGGGGAGATTGGGCGAATCACGACATGGAGCATGCCGTCTCCGCCGTCTACGATATCCCGCATGGCGGGGGCCTGGCGATTCTGTTCCCGCACTGGATGGACGTCGCGTCCAAGAAGCATCCGGAGAAGTTCGCGCAGCTCGGGGTTAACGTGTTCGGAGTGAACGGGGAAGGCCGATCGGTGGAAAAGCTGGCCGAAGACGCCATCGCGGCCTTGAGGGACTTCTGGTCGTCCCTCGGAGCGCCGACTCGCCTTGGCGATTACGGGATCGATGACAGCAAGCTCGAGCTCATGGCGGGCAAGGTGACAGCGAACGGCGCTCGCGGGCACTTCCTGTCCTTAACGAAAGAGGACGTTCTGGACATCTACCGCCGCGCGCTGTAAAGGCAAAAAAGGCTTCCCGCCGCGTCGCGCGATCGACGCTCGGGAAGCCATCTCTCTTGTTAATTGCTAATTGCGTGAGCCTTTGCGCAGAGGCTTGAAAGCGGGACGCAGCGCGCCGACGAGCAGCGCGGCGACGACCGCTTTGACCGCGTCGACGGCCAGATAAGGCGTCATCCCTACGGAGATCGCCTTCGCGAACGAATAATCCAGCTTGTAAGCGAGCCAAGGCACTCCGCCTATGTACGAAATCAATCCGCCGATATAGATCGCGACGGCGAGAGCGATGTAACGATACACGCTCAACGTTCTTGTTTGCCCGTTGCGCAGCAGAAGATCGGTTATCCAACCGATGAAGAGAGCGCAGAACGGGAACGCCCATAGGAAGCCGCCCGTCGGGCCGAAGAGCAGCGAGAAGCCTCCGTTGCCATGAAGGAGCGGGAGACCGGTGGCCGTCAGCAGAAGGACGATGGCAATGCTCCAGAAGCCGTAGAACGCGCCTAGGAAGCCGCCGGCCAGCATGACGGCAAGCACCTGCAGCGTAATCGGGACCGGAGAGATGCCGATGGAGAACTTGATGGCGCTGAACGCAATGAACAACGCCGCAAAAAGCGCGGTGAACACGACGCCGCGAATCCAGCCCGCGGAATTCGAACGTATCGGCTTAAGCGGTTCAAGCTTGCGATTAGAGTCTGGCGATGATGGCTGTTCGGAAGCAGAATTGGAAATGGTCATTGTCAAAACTCCTTCGTTAATGTTAACCTAAATGTGGTTGTGTGGTTAACAATTTGGATTGTAGCACGGGAAAGACGGATTGGGAAGAGGGGAAATCGCGCTCGGATGGATGAGAGATTACTAGTTAACCATCTATCAGTTCTTACGGAAGATGAGAGAGGGGAGACCTCCGCCCGGTTAGACGACCTCTCTTTGGAACTTAATAGAGGCGAATGGCTCTACCTGGTCGGCGTGAACGGCAGCGGCAAATCGACGCTCGGACGAATTCTTGCGGGAATCTATGAAGAGGGCGCCGTCGGATCGATGGAGCGGGGATTCGCGGGAGAAGGCGCGGCCGCTTATGTGATGCAGCAGCCGGATGCCCAGCTATTCGCCGATACGCCTCGCGAGGAGGTTACGTTCGCTCTCGAGTGGCAGGCGGTGCCGGCGGAAGAGATACCGCTTCGAGTGGAGGCCGCGCTGGAAGAAGCGGGGCTGCTCGAGCTCGCGGATTCGCCTTGGGCCGAGCTGTCGGGCGGGCAGCGGCAGTTGGCCGCGGTCGTCGCCGCGTCGGCATGCCGAACCCCGCTCATCGTCTTCGATGAGGCGACTTCGATGCTGGACGATGAGACGGCGCATCGGGTTCGGACGCTCGCCAAGATTCTTCACGAGCAGGGAACCGCGGTCGTCTGGCTGACTCAGAGGCTGGAGGAACTGGAGCCGGATGCTCGGGTTGTTGCTTTGTTGGAAGGGAGAATCCGGTTCGACGGCTTCGGGAGAGAGTTCCTCTATGGCGAGAGGCGGGACGATCGCGCTAGAGTCGAGACGCCGTGCGAGGAATGCGGATTGAGGCTTCCGTATCTGGCGGAGCTGGCGTTCGAGCTATATCGGGCCGGCCGGGTGGATTGGCCTCTACCCATGACGCCGGAGGAATGGGCGAACACGATGGAGAGAGGGTTCGCGAGATGACGTTAGCTAGAGAATCGGATCTCCTCGTTCGTTTCCGGGAAGACGCGAATCCCCTTCGCCTGCGCTCGGGAAGCATTACGGTTCTGTTCGGAAGGAACGGGGCCGGTAAAACGTATTGGCTGGAAAGTCTGGCCGGGTTGCATCAGGGGGCCTCAGGTACGGAGGTTCGTTACGGCTCGCTGCGGCTGTGGAAGGAAGGACGCCGGGGGCGCAAAGCGAGAAATCCGGATGCTCTCAAAGCGTATGCCTATTCGAGTCAAGCTCCCGAGGAGCAGCTTGTCGGCCGGACCGTGGAAGAAGAGCTGCTGGAGACGCTGAAGCCTTATTCGCTTTCTTCGGAAGAGTGCAAGCGGAGGATGCTTGCTGCGCTGGAAGCGGTCGGCTGGGAGGAGTCGTGGCTCGTCCGTTCGCCATACCGTCTTAGCGGCGGGGAGAGACGCAGGCTCGCTCTCGCCTGCTTGCTTGTCGCGCCGAGCGATTGGCTGCTGCTCGATGAGCCGACGGCCGGATTGGATGCTCCGGGTCAGGAGCGGCTTCGGCAGATACTTGCGGAAAGGGCTGCGCGAGAAGGGCAGGGAGTGCTGCTTATCTCTCACGACACGGAATGGGCGCTACCTCTGGCCGATCGGGTACTGCTTCTGGCGGCTGATGGCGGCAGCCTGCGCGAGTGTTCGCCGGAGGAGCTTCTTCGCCACCCGGAATGGTGGGAGGAAGCGGGCATGGCGGTTCCCGCTTGGCTAAAGATTCTTGCGCCGTTGCTGCGAACGGGAATTCCGATCTCCTCGGTCTGGAAGCCATCCGAGCTGGCGAGACAATGGGGAAGTCCCGTCCGAGAGGCGGGCGAATCTCCGCCGGAGTCTTCTGTCGTCTACCGGATGGGTAACGCCTCTGCCAGGCAAGAACGAAAGAAAGGGTCGCTTTCCTCGATCGCTTTTTTTGACCCGCGGGCTCTATGGTTGTCCTATGTGCTTCTATCTGTTGCGATCCTCGCCCAGCAAAGCTGGTGGGGAGCGGCGGCAGGGGGAGCGATCGCCGCGGCGGCCACCTGGGGAGGGCGGATTCCGCTCGGTAGGTGGCGCGGGTTTATCCTCAGCTTCCTCGTCTTCACGCTTACCGTGTCGGTCGTGGCGGGCATCGGACGGGACGCGGGCGGCCAGTGGGGCTTCCAAGGGGAGGCTTTCCTGACGGCGCTTCATTCGATGGCCCGGACGTTTATCATATTCCTGCTGGGGCTCGGCTTGGCGGTGTCGATTACGCCGATACGGCTGCGGAGGTCGCTGGAGAGCGTGCTCGGCTTCCGGGGGAGAATCGCGCCTGCCGTCCAGAAGTTTCTTCTGACGGTTACTCTTATGCTTCGGTTTATTCCGATTTTCCTGAGCGAGTGGGAGAGGTTCAACCGATATGCCATCGCGAGAGGCAAAGAAGCGGGGCGAAGATCGCTAGGCGGATCGGTCCGACGGCTCAGCCGCACCGCTCAGCCGTTCCTGCTCTCTCTGTTCCGGCTGGGAGATCAGGCGGCGGTCGCGCTCGAGAGCCGGGGCGTCGGCCGGCAAAAATACCCCACGCTTCTGAGGCTCAGCAACTGGGGGAAACGAGATACGGTTTTGGTGGTAGTTGTTTTGCTATTATCGCTTGTTCTATGGTTGGTGCGCGGGTTGGGGGCTTGAGGCGCATGCTTGGTCTCCACTATGGACGTACCGTTTAAGGAATGATAACGTTAGAGCATAGTCGGTCGAAAAGCGCACCTTCTGCGCTTCTTCGAAGCTCCGAAAGCATCGAGAGCTTGCCGCTTCTATCCGGATGATGAATCCGGCTGGGAGCTGGCGGGCTTTTTTGTCGTTTCTGGGGGCGTCGGATGAAAGGACGAAAAAGAGATTGCGGTTTACGTAACGATCGCGAAGGACCCCGAATTCGACATTAAACTGGCGCGATTTCGTAGCTTGCCCGTTCGCCGATTCGATCGGGAGCTTCGGGCTTGGGTTGCCCCTAAGGACATGGATACGGTGCGACGGATCATAGAATTGTTTAAGGATAGCGACTTAGACTGGCCACCCGAGCTGTTGGACCTTTTTCCTTCATTATTTTCTAATGTAAGACCAAACGCCGTGCAGCTTCCTGTCGATAGAAAGAAACTCCTCCAAGAACTCAAAATTCGAGGCTATAGTTATCAAACGATCCGTACTTACCGAAGCCATATTGAACGGTTCCTCCGCTTCTGCGAGAGTAACGGTAGAAAACCCGATCCCTCTTGCCTAACTCTGAATAATGTGAATCTGCTTGAACAAGGCAAGTCCCACGCTTACGTTAACCAAGCGATTAGAGCGGTTCAGTTTTACTTGCGAAATGTGTGCGGAATGTTTGTTTCTGAGAAGATCCCATGGCCTAAGAAGGAAAATAAGTTTCCCAATGTACTGTCTCTATATCATCTATTCCTCCGGACTTCGAGTTGGCGAAGCGGTACGTTTGCAAAAGAGGGATATCGATCCGGAGAGAAAGACGTTTCATATCCGCCAAGGAAAAGGGAGGAAGGACCGGTATACGCTTCTATCTGATACTGCCTTTGAGGTCGTGAAGCATTATAGTCAATCGGGTCTAGCCGGAGAAGGACAATGGCTTTTTCCCGGCCAATCTACTAGAGACCACCTGACGGAACACACCGTTCAGAAAGTGTTCGAGCAAGCCGTTCGCAACGCTAAAATAACCAAGAAAGTTAGCGTCCACACGTTGAGGCACTGCTTCGCCACTCACCTTCTAGAGGGAGGGATTGACATTCGTTATATTCAGCAACTTCTCGGCCATCAAAGCATGCGCACGACTCAACGATACACCCATATCTCCGTTAAGGACATTGGGAACATTCGTAGTCCTCTTGATTGAGTCGTAGGGGGCGGAATGCGGAGAGGGGATTATCGATTAGGTGGGTGGGCTTGAGCATGACCATTGAAAAACCATAGCATATGATGATTTGAAAGACTATAATATACAATAACTGACAAATGGATAGTTCGTAAACACTACGGTAAGGAGCACATAATGCGAAGGATAGTTCCAATAGGGGACACACAAACTTCGTAAATCCAACTCAAAAGAAGTGATTTGTGAAGTTCGTAGAAAAGACGTTAGACGAAACTGCAGGAGATAGGAGATATTAATGATTATTTCTAAAAAGAAAAAAAACTACCCACATGAAAAATATCTAAATCTATATAATTCCCTCTACGATGAGTCAAAAATTGACACAATAGAAGAGGCAGCTATTCGGCTTAAACAATTTGATCACTATTTTAATAAATTTAGCGAAAAGGACCTTATGAAACTTAAATCAGATTTATGTGGGGTAATTGAGGAAACAAAACAATCAGCGCTTTTTAGTACATTTATCACAATTTCTATCACTCTACTGCTCATGATTATCAATTCTTTTAAAGAAACAGTATCAAGTCTACTGCAGAGTGTTTTAATCGATTCTAAATCTGATTCATTTAACATAATTGTTTTTATTGTTATTTTTTTTGTGGTATTCAGTTTGTTGATATCTCTTGGAGTATCTTTGGTCCGTTTCTTCGAAAGTTATAGAAAATTATCAATCTTGAAAAATTTACTGGATGATCATATATCACAACGGCTTGAAATAATGAACACAATAAAGAAATCAAAGAGTAATGGGTTTAGCAGTTAAAAGTAGTCGCAGCATCGTCTAACATCATATCCACGCATCGGAGCCTGGCGGCTCCTCGGTCCGCCCGAAGGGGGTTGGCAGGGAAGTAGAATCAGGCGGGCACATCCGCACCGACTAACCGCATCGCGGCCGGCTCCTAGCGGACCTTAAGTCGGTGGGACGTCGTGGATACAGGAACGTTATGTGCAATACCCGCATTTTCAAATGAAAAGAGGGCTTACCTTGGATCAAGTCCCACAATCTTGTTTCAAATGTGGAAGGCAAATAAAAAGCAATACAAAATATTGCGATATATGTATAAACCAAAACTACAATTTAACAATCATTAGTTCGCTTTCTTTATTTTTTAGT
>Ga0065721_10049425_pt1 | contig 34566 bp, 29 predicted proteins | sample Mesricmetagenome_FD_59108 | JGI IMG/M metagenome (GOLD analysis project Ga0065721, IMG submission 59108) | Mesophilic microbial community from rice straw/compost enrichment Sample: eDNA_1 v2 (version 2) | ecosystem: Engineered > Solid waste > Grass > Composting > Bioreactor | place: USA: Davis... | reverse complement strand
GGGGGAAAGACTATCCACAAGTGGATAGTCTAACTCAGCCAGCCGGAAAATTATACACATATTTGCAAGCCTGATGCTGACCTTCTAGCAACAATGCCCCGTTATCATGGGCTTTCGAAATTCAGGTTGAATATAATTTTTCGTTGTAATGTTGGCCCAGCCAATCGTGAACTCTTCATAGAGCTTACCTTGCAGCATGAAGGTAATTTGCAGTTTGCTGCCTTCATGCTCGCCCGGAATATGGTGAACAAATTTAAACTCTATAGAAGCAAAATCATGAAGATCATGTAAGATCGCCAAGCTAAATCAACTCTTTTCTTTGAATTATGGCAGCAGTTCTACAACAAAAACTGGATCTCGTCCAGAAGAGGATGATTAAACGCTACTTCCGTAATGCCCCTTTCTATTGCCCACTATAGCGGGTTTAGATAAAGTAAACTAAATTCGTATTTTCCGCCCCCCCGTATCCGTCCTGCAATCACCTCCTTAATTCCCGCAGCCAAAACCGCATCCCTCACCCATACTTATCCTTATGTCGAACTGGTGACTAACTTATGGCGGAAAAAAGACAAAATGTTTACGTAATTGTTAACCCCGCAGTCACGGCTTCCCGAATCTGCTATGGTATTCGTAAGCAATAATTTCGAGGAGTGGAACCGTGATGAGACCTTACTATCGAATGCTGGCAGCCGTCGTATTTCTGGCCATGGCGTTGACGCTGACGGGCTGCAGTGAGCAGTTCATCGTGCTCGACCCCAAAGGGCCGATCGGTCAGTCCCAGAAGGAACTGATCATTATCTCTACTGTATTGTGCGCGATTATCATCGTCCCTGTCCTCATTATGACGGCGGTTATCGCCTGGCGCTACCGGGACCGTCCCGGCCGCAAAGCCGCCTACAAGCCGAACTGGGAGCACAATACGAAGCTGGAATTGACCTGGTGGGGCATTCCGATTGTCATTATCGTCATTTTGGCGGGCATCACGATCAAATACACCTACGAGCTGGAACCGTCCAAGCCGCTGGAATCGGCGGTCAAGCCGATTACGATACAGGTCACTTCGATGGATTGGAAATGGCTGTTCAAATATCCCGAAGAGGATATCGCCACGATCAACTACGTCAAATTTCCGGAAGGCGTTCCGGTCCGTTTTCAGCTGACCTCGGACACGGCCATGAACTCCTTCTGGATTCCGCAGCTCGGCGGCCAGCTGTACTCGATGTCCGGCATGGCGATGACGCTGTATCTGCAAGCCGACGAGCAGGGCAGCTACTACGGCTCCGGAGCGAACTTCAACGGAAAAGACTTCGCCCAGATGACATTTACGGCGGATGCGGTATCTCAGGAGGAATACGACGCCTGGGTGCAGGAAGTGAAAAGCGGCGCTCCGGCCTTGACGTTGGACGGCTACAAGGAGCTCCAGAAGCCGGGACGTTCCGAAGTGCAGTTGTTCTCAAGCTTCCCTGAAGGGCTGTTCGATCAAATCGTCACGCAATATGTAGAAAAAGGCTCCAAAGGAGCGCATTCGCATCACGGAGCCGGTGCAGCTGCGCAAGAGGCTGACGATTCGGCCGGCGAAGCGGCCGGTTCGAAGGATGCAGGCGCCGATGAGGAAGCCGGGCACAACGGACATGGCGGCCATAGCTCGGCAGCTTCCGGCGATGCCGTTACGGCCGACGCCTCCGGCGCGCACGGCAATGGGCACAGCCACTAATCGCCAACGAGAGGAGAACTCATTATGCTCGATAAAATCAAAGATTTTTCATCCGAGTTTTTCGTAACCGGCGATCCGCTCATTCTGGGCGCGCAGGTGGCCATCGGCCTGACGCTGGTTGCGATCGTCTTCACCCTGACTTTTTTCAAAAAATGGCGCTGGCTCTGGACGGAATGGCTGACTACCGTCGACCATAAACGCATCGGCATTATGTACATTATTTGCTCCATTCTGATGCTGTTCCGCGGCGGCGTCGACGCGCTGCTCATGCGGGTGCAGCTGGCCGCTCCGCAGCTGGAATTTCTGAACGCGGAGCACTATAACCAGATCTTTACGACGCACGGCGTTATCATGATTCTGTTTATGGCCATGCCGCTCATGTTCGGCTTGTTCAACATTATCGTGCCGCTGCAGCTCGGTGCGCGCGACGTCGCGTTCCCGTTCCTGAACGCCTTCAGCTTCTGGATGTTCTTCTTCGGCGCGATGCTGTTCAACGTATCGTTCGTCATCGGCGGTTCGCCCGACGCGGGCTGGCTCGCTTATCCGCCGCTGTCGGGGCTGTCCGGCAGTCCGGGCGTCGGCCAAGACTTCTATATTTGGGGCATTCAAATATCCGGCATCGGCTCCCTGGCGACGGGCATCAACTTTATCGTCACGATTCTGAAGATGAGAGCGCCGGGCATGTCGCTGATGAAGATGCCGATGTTCAGCTGGTCGGTGCTGTCATCTTGCGTCACGATCATTTTCGCGTTTCCGATCTTGACCGTTACGCTGTTCCTGTTGTTCCTGGACCGCTACCTGGGCGCGCATTTCTTTACGCTCGACGGCGGCGGCAACCCGATGATGTACATCAACCTGATCTGGATGTGGGGACATCCCGAGGTTTATATCGTAATATTGCCCGCTTTCGGCATCTTTTCCGAGATCGTGGCCACCTTTGCGAAGAAAAAGCTGTTCGGCTACAAATCGATGGTGTTCGCCCTCATGTCCATCAGCTTCTTCTCGTTCTTTACGTGGGCGCATCACTTCTTTACGATGGGCTCCGGCGCGGACGTCAACGCGTTCTTTGCGGTCACGACGATGCTGATCGCCATTCCGACCGGGGTCAAAGTGTTCAACTGGCTGTTTACGATGTTCCGCGGCCGTCTAAGCTTCCCGACGCCGATGATGTGGACGCTCGCGTTCATTCCGTGTTTTGTCGTCGGCGGCATGACCGGGGTGCTGCTGTCGGTCGCTCCGGCAGACTTCCAGTTCCACAACAGCTACTTCCTGATCGCGCACTTCCACCAGGTGCTGATCGGCGGCGTCGTGTTCGGATATTTCGCGGGTTTGTACTACTGGTGGCCGAAGATGTTCGGCTTCAAGCTGCACGAAGGCTTGGGCAAGTGGGCATTCTGGTTCTGGAACATCGGCTTTTACATTTGCTTCATGCCGCAGTACGCGCTCGGCCTCATGGGCATGACGCGGCGCTTCAACGAATACAACTTCGACATGGGCTGGCAGCCGCTTAACGTCGTGTCGACAGTCGGCGGCTTCCTGATGGGCATCGCCTTCCTGTTCCAGGTATGGCAAATCGCGCACAGCATCAAGTTCTTGAAAAGAGAAAAGACCGGCGACAACTGGGACGGCAGAACACTGGAATGGTCAATTCCTTCGCCGGCGCCGATGTACAACTTCGCGCGCATTCCGGTCGTCACCAGTCAGGACGACTGGTGGGAGAAGAAGCTGCGCCGCGCCAGAGGCGAAGCGGACGCGCCGGAAGTCGTTGCCGCCGAACAGGCGCCGCTGGAGCCGATCCATATGCCGCGCAACTCCGGCATCCCGTTCGTCATGTCGGCTTTCTGGTTCGTCGCCGGCTTCGGCTTCGTATGGGATTGGACCTGGATGGTCGTCGTCGGCCTGGCCGGCGTTATCGTCACCATGCTGGCCAGATCGTTCACGTATAACACCGATTATTATATTCCGGTAGACGAGATCAAGCGGACGGAAGCCGCGGCAAGGGGGGCTCACTAATGGCGCAAGCATTCGCGGACAAGCGCAAACCGATTCTGGAAGCAAGCCACGGCGCCGGCGGGACCGCAACAGCCGCCGCGGCGGGGCACGGCGGTCATGGCGGAGGCCATGGCCATGCCGGGCATGACGGCCACGACCATCACGATCAGGAATCGATGAAGGTGTTCGGCTTCTGGCTGTTTCTCATTACCGACGTCATTCTGTTCGGCGTCCTGTTCGCCACCTTCGTCGTCCTTCGCCTGAACACGGCCGGAGGACCGACCGGCGGCGAGCTGATCGAAATGCCGGGCATTATCGCCTCGACGTTTATATTGCTGACGAGCAGCTTTACCAGCGGCATTGCCTTGCTGGAGATGAACAAGGGCAACAAACGCGGATTGATCTTGTGGCTTGTCATTACGGCCCTGCTCGGCGCATCGTTTATTTATCTGGAAGTGACGGAGTTCATGCATCTGGTGCATGAAGGCGCGACGATCGGCACAAGCGCCTACTGGTCCGCTTTCTATACGCTGGTCGGCACGCACGGGCTTCACGTCTCGCTCGGCCTCGTCTGGATGACGGCGCTGATCCTGCAGCTCGCCAAGCGCGGAATTACGCCGGTGACGAAACGCAAAGTGAACATCATCAGCTTGTACTGGCATTTCCTCGACGTCGTCTGGATTTTCGTATTCACGATCGTTTACCTGATGGGGGTGATGTAAGATGGCGAATCCTCAAACACCAAGCGGCCGCGGGCATGCGGCGCACGGCCATGACGGACATGGAGGCGGCGCCCATGAGGGCGGCCACGGTTCGCATGAAGGCGGGCACGGCTCTCTGAAGTCGTATGTGATCGGCTTCCTGCTCTCGATCGTGCTGACGATCATCCCGCTTGTCGCCGTCATGAACGGCATGTTCAGCAAGCAAGTGACGACGGTTCTCATCTTGGCGATGGCCGTGCTGCAATTTGCCGTTCAGCTTCTGTTCTTCATGCATATCCGGGAGGAGAACAAACCTCGCTACAATCTGATCTCGCTCATATTCGGCCTCGTCATCATGCTGACGATCGTGGCGGGTTCGATCTGGATTATGACGTACAACGCGGTGGCAACGTAAGGGCCGATGCCGGCCCGCCGACCGCTTACAACTTATATGAACCTTCCGTGCGGAGGACGTTTCGATTGACGAACGTCTCCCGCAACGGAAGGTTTTTTATATCCCCTCGATCCGTCTGCATCCATTATCCCCTCTGCTCAGGGTTAACCGATCGGGTTCCTGAGCCGATGGGATAATGAGCGCATGCAGCAACAAACAAGCAACGCCTGCCGAGGCTTCGCTCCACGGCATTACAATAAAACGGCTATAGCCAAACTGCTCCTTTTCGAGGCGTCCCGCTCCATGCCATACTGGGATCGAATAGAAAAAAATGGAGGAGATTCAATGGAGGTGTACTCGCTGCGCCCTTTGCGCCTTCCGGACGACTACGAAGCCATCGCGAGCGTGCTGAGCGGCTATTGGTCGGAGCCGCCGACGGCGCAAAGCTTGAAGGCAGACGACGACAAGCTGTTTGAGAAAGGCGAAACCTGGCTGGACGAAAACGGTCTGTTGGCGGGTTATGACCGGGAGCGCCGGGTGGCAGTTGACGAAAGCGGCGGCATTGCCGGGTATTTGTGGATATGGCGGGCCCCGTGGACGGAGCGGGGGTATTTGAACATGACGCTGGCCGTCGACAAGACTGCCCGCGGACAAGGAGCGGGAACGCTCCTGCTGAAGCATGCCGCCGATTGGGCCGAGCAGCTGGGCGCTTCGCGGCTGCTGGCCGAGGTATGGGACGACGACCCCGCTTCCTTGCGATTCGCAAGGCATCGCAGCTGGGAAATCGAACGGCATGCCTTTCAGTCCGTTCTTCCGATCGGCGAAGGAGCGGAACCGTCGGATGCGGCGGGGCAGCCGTTTCCGGCTCCGGAGGAGCTGCTCCGGCGGCACGGGCTTCGGCTGCTGACGCTGGCCGATGAGCCGGGCGAAGCGAGCGAGCGCAAGCTCTATGAGATGGAGACCGCCACGCACAGGGATATTCCCGGCTATATGGGCGATACGCCGGATTTTGCGGAGTGGCGCAAGTGGAATTTGCTGCCGGAAGGCTGTTCTCCCGAGCATATCTACATTGCCGCCGACGGAAGCCGTTATGTCGGCATCGCCAATATGAAGCATAATCGCCAAACGAACGGCATGTACAACGAATATACCGGGGTCAGCCGTGATTATCGCGGCAAGGGGGTCGCGCTGGCCTTGAAGCTGGCCGCCATCCGGGCCGCCCGCCAAAGCGGCGCCGCTTATATCCGCACGGACAACGACTCCACGAACGCGCCGATGCTGCACGTGAACCGAAAGCTGGGCTATAAGCCGCTTCGCGGCTCCTACAGGATGATCGCGAAGCTTCATGAGGTAAAGAAGGCGTTGTCGGCACCGTAACTGCCGCTCCGCCGGCGTCTTTGCCCGGCTATAATCCTCTTTGTTCTACTTCTATATTGTACGGGACGGTCAGAATGAGGCCGGTGCGGACGACATCCGCCGACCGGCTGCCATCCTGACGATCCGGCGTGCCGACAAAAATATAAAGCGTCGTGCCCGACGTATGGGTGCGAATCATCCCGTCCAGACTCCCGAACGGCTCCTTGGACCGGTAACGGATTTGCCCGGTCAACCCGATTTCGTCGGTGTCCTGGGCATCGACCGCAACGCCGCTCGCCGATTGAACGACGATGCGGTTCAAGCCTTCCGCAACCGGAACCGGCTCCATCTTCACGAATGCCGTTCGATTGACGGCATGCCATTCGTTTCTAAGCTCGTCCAGCAGACCTGTCGACAGCAGCGCCGCCGCGGCCAGGCTTCCTATGCCGATGACGCTCACAAAAAAGAGGCTGACCCCGTCGTATCGAACGATGACGCCGGGACGGCCCGACAGCTTCAAATGAACCAGAAGCTCGCCGCCCAGCAATATAAACACGACCGGCGCCGCCCAGGGCAGCAGCTCGTACGCATTCGCGTCCTGCCAAAGGGAGACGGCCAGCGCCGTCCCGATCAGCATCAGCGTAACGCCCATCGAGATCGAGCCTACCCGCCAGACCCGGGGTGCTTGAGCGCCGGACGGTCCTTGCCAACCGTCGGGAGCCGAGGCATACGGGACGTCGGGTTTTCCGATACTGCCCATGCTCATTTCGTCTCCTCCTCCCCTTCCGCTCGACCGAACACGGGCGCTTCGAAGCTCCGCTCAGGCGCGGGCGGGGATGCCGGCGGAGCCGCTTTGCCGCCTCCGAATGCAAGCCGCAGCCCGGCCGCAATCAGCAGGAAAGCGGTAAGCGCGGTCGGAATCATATACTTGATCTGCATATAGGCTCTGTATAAGTTACTGTTTTCCCAGTAACGGAACAGAAACACCGCAAAGACCTGGTCGATCAAGTAATAGATCCCGAAACCAAGCAGCGCCAGACCGAGCCACCGCTGATACGGCGCAAACTGCGGCAGCACGGGATCGTCGCTCATCTCCCGGCGCTCGTAGCGCGCCACCTGATGAAACGCGTCAAAAAACGCAAAACACCAAAACAGCGGAAGCAAAAACAGAAACAGCGACAGACGCATATTGTCCATAATAAATATCGCCAGCAAAAATCCGGCCATCAGCTGAAGCCCCCGCTTTTGCTGCCCTAAATACAAGTGACCCGCTCCGGGAAAGATCGAAAGCACAATGGCAAGCACCTTGTTTTTGCGGCCGGATTCGATATGCGCCTCCAGCAGCTCGAACAGCGACTTGTCCTCGAGCATCTCGCCTCTGTGCTTGGCATGCAGCAGCCCGATCGCATCGAACATGCCGTAAATCCACATGACGGGCAGCCCCAGCAAAAAGACCAGCAGCGCTCCGGAATTCATAATAACGCTCAAAAATACGATGATGACAAACAGACCGACAAACGAAATGAGCAGCGTAATGCCCCTTTGCATGAGGCCCATATTCATATGGCCCAGCCCCGGAATGATCGACAACAGGACGGTTTTGATCTTTTCCTGCTGTTGTTCGTACGACGGCCTGTAGGCTTGGTCTTGATACGCGTACGCCCCCGCACTTGAACCGTAGGAGGCATCTCCTCCGTAACCGGCATCCCCCATCGGTCCCGGATACGGCTGCCCGCCATAACCGGAAGAGGCGTACGCCTGCGGATTGAGGCCGGGCGCCTTGCCGGAGAGCAGCGTGACGATCATGTCGATCATATTGATCAGCCAGCTGAAGCCGGAAACGAGCAGCGTCAGCGCGACGAATCCATCCTCCCAATATCCGCTGACGAATGCGGAAAAAATCAGCGTCGCGATCGGACCGAAACAGAACCCGGCATATATGATGAAGCGGAACGGCCTGCCCAAATAGGCGTGCCCGACTCCGGGAATAAAAGATAGCAGCAAGGCGGCTATCGGACTTTTGGCGGTTGCCATATACGTAAAACTTCCTTTCCGTAGATCATTTATAGTTAAAGCGCGCGTCGCGCAATTCGTCCAGCCAGCCGCCGGCTTCGCTCATCAGGCGGCGGGAACAGGAGTCGTCCCGTCCGGGCCAAGCCGTCTCTTCCTGCGCTTCGCAGCAGGCGAGCCGCAGTTCTCCGCTCCGGTCCAGCTCGCTCAGCTTGGCCGACATGCCGGCCAGCGCTCCGGAGCCAAGCAGCAGCAGCGTCACGCATGCGGCAACGGCATAATGGGTAACGGGATGGCGCAGCCAGTCGCGCCGCCGTTCTTCGGCATGCGGCCTGCGGCGGTCCGGCTTGCCCCCTTCGCGCCCTTCGTTCCTTTGCCGCTCCAGCAATAAATGCAGCACGACCCGGTCTTCGATCTGCCGCATGTCGGGCATAGGCATAGGCTGCCCCGCCGCCGCTGCCGGCTCCGCAGACGCGCCTTCTTCTTGAGACAAGCCGCCGCCGGGTGCAACGAAGCCGCCTCCGTTTTCCTCCGAACGTTCGACGGCTTGCATAAAGCGCCCAAGACATTCCTCGCAGACGGCCAGCATGTCCTCCATTCGCTCTCTCACGCCCGCCTCCATTCCGCCTCGGGCAAACCGCGCCCATTCGTCTTCCGCCGGATGCCTGTGCGATTGCGGGGTACCCTTGTCCATCAATCGAAATCCTCCTTTTGCCAATGGCGTTTCATCCAGTTGCGTGCGCGGTACAGCCTGGACTCGACGCTTTTGCGTTCCAGCCCCGTTTCGGAGGCGATTTGCTCGTAGCTTTTGTCCTCGACGTAATAGGCCGTCACCACTTCGCGATAATTGGCCGGAAGCGCCTGCATTCGCTCCTGCACTTTCTTTCTTCGCACCCGCTGCAAGGCGATGGACTCCGCGGAAGGGGAGGCGCCGTGCAGGCAAGACGCGCTTGCGCCGTCCTGCTGCGCGTTCGTCTTCGCCGCGGCGGCGCCGGTCCCCTGCGCCGGCTCCGATTGTTCCGCCGTCAGCAGCTCCGGGCGTCTGGCCATCTTTCTTTTCCAATCGATGGCCTTATTGACGGCTATTCGCGTAATCCACGTTTTCCAGCCTTCCAATCTGCAATCCGGGAGGGAGCGGTATATTTGAAGCAGCACCTCCTGCGTCACGTCCTCCGCATCGTGCGGCGACTGCAGGATGGCGTAGACGGTTCTGTATATGTACGAGCCGTACGCCTGAACGAACGGCCTGTACGCCTCCGGCCCGCCGTCCCTTACGGCTCTGATCCATCCGTCATCCAATCTGTCGCTCCCTCCCTTCCCGCTATATAGACGAAGCACCGGGCTTCCGCCCCTGCGCTTTTTGCGCTTTTTGTATAAAATTATACCCGTTTCCCATTGTACAGAGGTTTGCCCCCCGAAAACTTAAACAAACCTGAAGGTTTCCCTCAGGTTTGTTTAACATTGCCGTCAGCTCATATAAATCATCTCCGGATGGGGATGGCTCAAAAAATCGTGGTGGGAGATCGACCAGCCATAAGCGCCGGCAAGTACAAACAGAAGCACATCGCCGCTGCGCACCCGTCCGATTGCCGCATCCTCCGCCAGAACGTCCTTCGGGGTGCTTGGTTTACGGTAATTGAAGAGCCCTGCGGCGCGATGCATCCCCCCATTGGCAATTAAAAAGGAGCTGCCTATGTTCATCTTGGCAGCTCCTGTTCTCGTGAAGCGGTCAGTTTGCCGGAATTACGTATTCAAACAGGTCGTCAACGACTTTATTCGCCGCCTGGACGCCAAGTCCGCTCAACCACGTTTCCGAGTCCACCTCATAAACTCTATTCTCTTTTACCGCGTCCAGCTGTTGCCACAGCGGATTGCTGGCCAGCTTGGTCTTGAGCAGGTTGTCCGTGTCACGGCTAAACCATAAAATAACGTCCCCCGCCATTTCGGCCGTCTGCTCTTCCGTAAGCTGCTGGGCAAATTCGTCCGCCTGCTGCGCTTCCGGACGCGGCAAGCCGGCATCCTCTACAATGATGCCGCTGAAGGATTGGCGGAGATACACTCTGACATGATCCGCACGGGGCCGAAGCACCGAAACCGTCGTTTCGGCGAGCCGGTCGCCCATAGCTGTCCGGAACTCCTCCAACCGGTTGAAGTAGTCCGCCAACAGTTGTTCGGCTTGTTGCTCTTTGCCGATGGCTTGCCCTTGAAGCTTCAGGTTGTCTTTCCAGGAATACCCGAGATTTTCTACAAATACGGTTGGCGCGATTTGCTTCAATTTGTCATAGATCGCCTCGTGCGTATCCTTGCTGCCCAGAATCAAGTCCGGGTTCAGCGAAGCGATCGTTTCAAGATTTGGTTCGTCGATGGTCCCGATATTGGCGATGCCTTCGGTCTGGCTCTGCAAGTAAGCCGGGTACGGCTGATCCAATTGTACCGTCGGCGCGCCTGCAGGCTTGACGCCTAACGCAAGCAGGTTGTCCAGCGCTCCATTGTCGAGGACGACGACGCGTTCGGGAACGGCCGGCAGCGTTTCTTCTCCCATTGCATGCTGAATGACGATTGAAGTCTGCTCCTCCGATGCTTGCGGGGAAGCAGGCGGCGAAGCCGCGGGAGAGCTCCCCGGCGTTCCGCTTCCCTTGCTGCCTGCCGTCGAGCATGCGGTCAGCATGGCTGCCAAAGCAACCATGACCGCCAGCCAAACAAATCTTTGTCTTTTTCCTTTCATTGACACTCCACTCCCTCAAATGGTAAAATAATTTCGGCTCAAAATATGATAATGATTATCATTACTGATTTCTATGAATGAGTATAAATATACCTTTACTGGTTGTCAAATCCTTTTTGGGTGTATGGAGGTTGCATGAGAAAGCAAGCGCTGTTTGCCGGAGCGGGCCTTATCCTGTTATTTATCCTTTTTCTTCTCGAGCTGTCGACCGGGTCGCTCATTATCCCGTTTCAAACCGTTTGGTCGGCGCTTTGGGGAAGCCGCGAGACGGACGCCCACCTGGTCGTTTCCTCGATTCGGCTGCCCCGGGCGTGCATCGCCTTGGCGGTTGGCGCGGGGATGGCCGTTGCAGGGGCTTGCATGCAGGCGCTGATCCGCAATTCGCTCGCTTCGCCCGAGCTTCTGGGTATCAACTCGGGGGCGGCGCTTGCGATCGTCATCGCGATGTTTGTCCTGCCTGCCTCGCCTTTGTGGGTATATAATGCCGCCGCGTTTGCCGGAGGACTGCTCATTTCCGCCTTTATTTTTCTGCTCGCTTCTTCCGGACACCTGAAGCTCTCGCCCTTATCCTTTATTATCGCCGGAACCGCCGTGTCCCTTTTTCTCGGCTCCCTGACGCAAGGGGTGCTTATTTTAAACGAACAGTCGCTCGACGATATGAGATTTTGGCTGGCCGGATCGGTAACGGGAAGGACCTTTTCATCGTTTGCTCAAATCCTCCCGTTCATTATTATTGGCTTGATTGGAGCGATCCTTCTCGGCAAACGGATGAACGCGCTTCAACTGGGAGACGAAATGGCAGCCGGACTGGGCGAAAGTATCCGCATGACCAAAGGGCTCCTGTATGCCGTTGCCGTGCTCTTGTCCGCCGCGTGCGTCACGACAGCCGGCCCGATCGCATTTATCGGGCTGGCCGTGCCGCATTTGGTCCGCTCTCTTTCGGGACCGGATTATCGGTGGATCGTTCTTCATTGCTTATGGTGCGGCGCCGCCTTATTAATGTTCGCCGATACGCTGGGCAAGCTGGTCATCCACCCTCGCGAGGTTCCCGTCGGCATTATGACCGTGATGCTGGGTGCGCCTTTCTTTATATACGTGGCCAGACAAAAGGACGGAAAGCTATGAGAAGCCGCATCCGTTATGTATTCATTATCGTCTCGCTGCTCGTCTTGACGGCGGCTTTGCTCATCCTTCAGGTTGGCACCGGGGAATTCGCGATTTCGCCCAAAGACACTGTAAGCTCGCTATTAGGCATCGGCAGCCCGCAACATGATTTCATTGTGTGGACGCTTCGACTTCCCCGCGCCCTGATCGGCTGGCTTGTCGGACTGTGCCTCGCCGTTTCCGGAACGATTCTGCAGGGCGTAACGCGCAATCCGCTCGCTTCTCCCGGGGTCGTCGGATTGAACGCGGGCGCCGGACTGGCGGCCGTGGCCGTCATCGTATGGCTGGACATCCCTCTCGGCTGGCTTCCCGCCTTTGCCTTCGCAGGCGCGCTGACCGTCGCTTTTCTCAGCTACGCGCTCGCCTGGCGCAAAGGCATTTCACCGGTGCGCATGGTGCTTGTCGGCATTGGGGTCGCCTTTTTGTGCAACGGCTTCATATCCCTCGCCACCCTTGCCGGAAATATTCGTCTGGTCAATCAAGCGACCATCTGGATGACTGGCAGCTTATATGGCCGAAGCTGGGAACATTTCTGGCCGTACGTGCCATGGGCTGCGGTATTTTTGCCGCTTGCCTGGCACAGCTTCCGCAAGCTTGATATTCTCGGCCTGAGCGACGCTGCGGCATCCGGACTTGGCAGCCGCATCCACGGCGACCGGACCTGGCTGCTAGTTATTGCGGTCGCTTTGGCCGGCTCCTCGGTCGCCGCTGCCGGAACGATCGGCTTCGTCGGACTGATGGCTCCGCATCTGGCAAGACAATTGGTCGGCGCCGGACATGCGCGGCTCATTCCCGCAGCGGCATTGCTTGGCGGCCTGATCGTGCTTGCGGCGGACTTTACCGGACGCACCGTCCTGGCGCCGATCGAGATTCCCGCAGGACTGCTGACTGCGATTCTCGGCGGTCCTTACCTGCTCTATTTGCTGCTTCGCAAGCAGAAGAAATAAGCGGCAACGGCTGACGCCGCCCTCTGGAGGCGCAGCTTGCTTTTTCACGTTGACACATAAGCTCGGTACTGAGTGAAACATATACGGTAAGGTCACTGCGGCAATACCGTGTCCAGTTGAAAAAACCGCCCGTTCCAGAACCAAATGGTTCCCGGAACGGGCGGTTTTTGCTGGTGACCTACTCTAAAGACTGATGGATTCCGCTCATAGCGATATAAGCCTGACGCTCATAGCGATAATTCGCTTCAAATGAGGCGGGGGTAGGTCATGCAACCCAGGATTTGAACGATTGCTACTTACAGCGCCCCGCCCACCGTCTCCGTCGACCTGCAGCGTCGATTTTGTTACTTAGGGCTCTCCACCGGGACCGACCGCGTTGCTGCAACGCTGATTTTGTTACTTACAGCACCCCGCACTAGGACACGACAGCCTGCAAGGTTGTTTACCTCCACGGCCATTGGCCCTGCTGCGGCGTTGGCTTACAATGTCCGATTCCGTTTAATACTTGCCGTTCTCGGACATTTCGTTAACCCGACTCCCGGTCAGACTTCCAACGCCTGCTTCAGTTCTTCCGGCGAGCGCTCCCACCACTCCGCGTTGTGTTCGATCAGCAGCTTCCGCAAGGCCGCCTTCTCGACCGGACCGATATTGTCCAGCACAAACCGGCGCTTGATCGCATTGTCCAGCCGGTTGACATGGTCGGCGAGAATTTTCCAGCCGCGCCGCGCCTCGGCGTCGATGAGCATCTCGCAAGACGCCGCTCCCGCATAATACGAGCCTTCTTCGTTGCGGTCGACCGCTACCCATACGACCCAGCAAGGTCTCCCGTTCGGCGTATCTTCCTTGTTCGGCGTAAACTTGATGCCCCGCTCGATCTTGCTCTTCGCGTGCATAGCGCCTACGTCGATATACGCTTCGCCGTTATCGATAATGACGCAGGCGACGTTGCTCAAGTCGATGGAGCCCGCGCCGAAGCCTCTATGTTTCTTGTTGCTCACCACGTTGAGCGACAAGCTCTTTTTCTCCTTGGGCGCTGCCTGCGCCGCCTCCGCGCCCGGTTGTTCCGCGCCGTTACGTTGATCGGACATGCTTATCACACCTTCCTCTGCAATAATTCCATTTTAGCTAATAATCTTCGAATTGCAAACATATACATGCTGTAGATGCTTGTCAACGGGAGGGAAACCATTCATGACCCCACGCAATGTCCAACGATTATTCATCGGTTTGCTTGCGCTCGCGGCGCTGCTTCTGTCCGCGCGCTACGGCTTTCAGGAAGCTTGGCAATCCCAATATACGTACGCATCCGCCCCTGCCGCCCAAGCCAATCCTCAGCCTGCTCCGAATTCGGCCAAGCCGCCGGTTGTCCAGCAGCCGGATGCGTCGGTGCCGGCCAAGCCTCAACCGCTCAGCAAGCGGGTGGTCGAATACCATATCGGGGTTGTGCTGGAGGAAGCCGAACGCCAGCTGCTGGGAGAACAGTCCGTCATCTGGACCAACCCCGGCAAAAAAACGGTGTCCGAGCTTTATTTCCACCTGTATCCGAACGCCTTCCAATCCCCTCATACGACGTTTATGCGCGAATCCGGCGGCATGCTGCGCCAGGACAAAGCCACTCAAGACGGAAGGAGCCATATGCGTCTGACCTCGCTGCAAACGGAAGAAGGAGACAGCCTGCTGCCGCGGCTGCAATACATAAGACCCGACGACGGCAACGAAAGCGACTATACGCTGGCCAGGCTCCAGCTGCCGGAGCCCGTCGCTCCGGGACAAAGCGTAACGCTGAAGATCGGCTTCGAGGTGAAGCTCCCTGAGGTGTTTGCCCGCATGGGGTATTCCGGCAATTTCGTAATGGCGGGCCAATGGTTTCCCAAGGTGGCGGTATACGAAACGGCCGGCACCCGAGGAAGAACGTCGGAAGGCTGGAGCGTCCACCAATACCACGGCAACTCGGAGTTTTACAGCGACTTCGGCGTGTACAGCGTCCGCATCCAGGTGCCGGAAGCGTATACGGTTGCCGCAACGGGCATTCAGACGAAAAAGGCATCGGTCGAAGACGGCTACCGGACGTTTCAATTTTACGCCGAGGACGTGCACGATTTCGCCTGGGCGGCGTCTCCGGACTTCGTGTATGAAGAAATCGCCTTCTCCGAAAAGGGCATCCCGGGCGTCCGCATCAAGCTGTACCTGGATCCCGCTCATGCGGAACTGAAAGACCGGTATATGCATGCGGCCAAATCGGCTTTGACGAGCTATGCGAGATGGTACGGCTCCTACCCGTACAGCACGCTGTCGATTGTCGTCCCGCCGAAAGGCGCCGGAGGAGCGGGGGGCATGGAATATCCGACGCTGATTACCGCCGCGGCTGCGGAACGCGAGAATCCCGGGTACGAGCTCGAGCGCACCGTCGTGCACGAGATCGGCCACCAATATTGGTACGGGATGGTCGCTTCCAACGAATTCGAGGAAGCCTGGCTGGACGAAGGCTTTACTTCCTACGCCGAAGACAAAGTGATGGAAGCCGCTTACGGCGTTTCGCCGAACTTGCGCATCGAGGCCAGCTATATGACCGACCCGGCGCCGCTCAAGCAGGCGTCATGGAGCTACAGCGGCCACGGACAATACGCCGAGAACGTCTACATCCGCGCCAAGCTGGTGCTGACGGACATCGAGCGGCATGTCGGCGCCCAAACGATGCAGAAGATTCTCCGGACTTATTTTCAAAAATATAAATTCAAGCATCCGACCACCGCAGACTTTCAGAAGGTTGTCGAGAGCGTAACGAAAGAAAAATGGACCGATTACTTCAATCAATACGTTTACGGCAGCGATATGGCCGACTTCTCGGTGGAGGCGGTCAAGACGAAGGCCGTCAAAGGGGACACCCGGCAGCAGTTGTACGAGTCGACGATTCTCATCCAGCGCGACGGCGGAGCCGGACGGACCGTGCCGATCGTATTGGGATTCGAGGACGGTACAACCGTCACGCTGGAGTGGAGAGCAGAGGAAACCTCCGTCAAGTATACGGAAACTCATGCCAAGCCGTTGAAATGGGTGGCCGTCGACCCGGATCACACCAACGTTCTCGACAATAAGCTGATCAACAATTTTATGCTCGCCGAATTAGAGGGCGATACGCGCACGCGCTGGAACCTCGGCGTTTCGAGAGTTCTGGAAGGACTGCTCAGCGTATTCGGCTGGTAACCGCTTGTTGCCATAATCCGCGTTCAAGGAGCGATTGGGATGAAAAATCATATGCTGCAAGGCTGGCGGCTTACATTCAGGCATTTGAATCTGGTATTGCTGCTCTTTCTGTACCAGCTGCTGTGGGGAATTGTCGTCTACCGGTCGATCGACGATATCGTCGCTCCGCTGCTTCGACGGTTTCCGCAATTGGCCCCCTCGGACGAGGCCATACCTTCGTTTCTGGCGGAGGCGCAATTCCAGCTGTTCAAGACCGATCTGGCAACGCCCTACTTATGGATGCTCGGCGGACTGTTCGCCGCAAGAATGCTGCTGACGCCCCTGTTCAACGCCGGACTCTTCTACTCGCTGCACCACCAGCTGCAAGGAGGCGACGGCACCCGCTTCATCGAAGGCGTGCGCAAGGCATGGAAGCCCGTGTCGCTGCTGAGCTGGGCTTGCGCCGCGCTGATGATCGCCCCGGCCTGGTGGATCGTGCCCAAGACGCTGAACGCGGTCAAGACGTCCGGCGCTCTGCCGGAGCTGGCTGCCTCCCTGCTGCCGGACGCCGTTCTTTGGCTGTTATGGATCGCCGTCCTGCATCTGCTCTTCTTGTCCATGCAATTCGGCGCGGCCTCGGGCGAGGGCATTCTCCCCGTCTTGTGGCGCTCCGTCAGGCGGTTCTTCGTCTACGCCGCCGTCTCCGTCCTGATGTGGGGAATCGCCGCGCTTGCCGGCATCGCCGTGTCCTGCGTGTCCATGCTGTGGGCCGGATTGTTCGCGCTGATCATGCATCAGGGTTATCCTCTGATCCGCACGCTGCTGAAGGTTTGGACGATCGCCGCGCAATACAACGCATTGAAGTCCGACAACGCATAGAGCTGCGAGGCGCAAGCGCCAAAAGGGCAAAGGCCGAGCGGGCGGGAACTTTGACGTTCCCGCCCGGTCGGCCTTCCTTATCACCCGCCGAAGACCGGCATCCTTCCGCGTGTCGGCTTCCGGAGTTACTACAGCAGCGCTTCAATCTCCTTGGCAAGCTGGGCCGGCTCCACGCCGGAATCGAACCAGGCGACGACTTCGCCCTGCCTGTCCACGAGATATTTGGCAAAGTTCCACTGGATGTCGTCAAGACCGGGCAGCGACTGCTTCAAAAACTTGAACAGCGGATGCGCCGTCTCTCCCCGGACGTCGGTCTTGGCAAACAGCGGGAACGTGACGCCGTATCGCAATTGGCAGAAGCTCAGCACCTCGGCGTTCGACCCCGGCTCCTGAGCTCCGAACTGGTTGCTCGGAAATCCCAATATTTCGAGACCTTGCTCCCGGTATTGCTCGTACAACTGCTGCAAGCCCGCGTACTGCGGCGTAAAGCCGCATTCGCTGGCCGTATTCACGATCAGCAGCGCCTTACCCTCGAATTCCTTCATCGACATTTTCCGGCCGTCGATCGTTTCGACTTCGTAATCGTAAAGGCTCATATGGACTCTTCCCCTCTCTCGCTACGGCGTCTCCATCCGCCGCAGTCTTAAGTAATCGCTCAGCATGGCGAGCCGCCACGGAATGATCATCCCGAACGCCAGCAGATAAAAGATCGCTCCCGTCTGCGGAATCGACATATATTGGTCGACGACCCCGTGCAGCGTCAGCCGGACGAGCAGCAAAGTCATAATGACCGCGACAAACGCCTTCGATCTCCGCACGTAAATATCGCGGTCTACCCGTTCCAGCCGGGTCGTCACGACCAGCGGAAAAGCAAACACCAGCATGCCCGTCCCGAAGGCGGACAACCCCCATAACCACGGAATATGCGTGACCGGAGCGGCAAACATGATAAACCCCGTCGCCATGCCGAGAGGAGGTATAATGATCTTCTTTAACGTGGCCGGGCGCTTGCCCGCGCGCAGCCGTATCGCGATCAGCAGCAGCCCGGCCAATGCCGAAACTGCGATGGCGCTCGTCTGCACGATTGGATCGGACCATGACCACATGCCGCATCCCCCCGTCTATCGCGGCCCCGCCTTAAGCGGCAGGCCCGCCCTTCTACTTGTAGTTTACATGGACGGTTCGGCGCTTGCAAATAGGGTCTGGCACAAAAAAACGCAAGCGGCAGGATCATGTCCTGCCGCTTGCGCCGCGTTCAGCGATAGAAGTTGAACTGTATATTGGTACGAACCAATTGGGATGAGGAAATCGAACGGGGGAATCGACAGCGGTCGACTGTCGGTTCGAATAACCCTTTCACCCTTGCGGCACAAACGCCCGGATATCGACGCCCAGCGCCTCGGACAGCTTCGTCCCGAGCGTGCGGTCCGCGCGGAAGAAGTTGCAAATGGCGCGCAGCCGAATGTCGTCGTTCGTCGCCTTCAAGTCGTTGGCGAGATTGGAAATCAGATTGGCCTGCTGCTCCTCCGGCAGCGAGCGGAAGCGTTCGCCCGCCTGCGTAAAGTCGTCCGTCTTGTCGATCTTCTGCCGCCCGGCGAAGCCGTGAAGCGGTACGGAGGAATCCGCGTATTCCGGATCTTCCTTCGGACTGTCTTCGAAGCTGTTCGGCTCGTAATTGACCGGGGACGGGTCGGCCTTCATCGTCATGGCTCCGTCCCGCTGATGGTTGCGGACCGGCGCATACGGGCAGTTGATCGGAATGTTCAAATAGTTGGCGCCCAAACGGTAGCGCTGCGTATCCGGATAAGAGAACAGACGTCCCTGCAGCAGCTTGTCTTCGGAAGGCTCGATGCCCGGTACGAGAGCGCTTGGCGAGAACGCGGACTGCTCCACCTCGCCAAAGTAATTGATCGGATTTCGGTTCAGCGTCATCGTGCCGACTTTCACGAGCGGGTACTGATCTTCCGGCCACACCTTCGTCGGATCGAGCGGATCGAAGGCGTAACGGTCCATATGCTCCGGCGGCATCATTTGGACATGGAGCTCCCACTGCGGATAATTGCCAAGCTCGATCGCCGCGTACAGATCGCGAGTCGCATGGTTGAAATCTTTGGCCTGCATCTCGGCGGCTTCCTGCGCCGTAAAGTTGCGAACGCCTTGCAGCGACTTCCACGTATATTTGACATACGTGATCTTGCCCGCATCGTTGATCCACTTGAAGGCATGCACGCCGAAGCCGTCCATCTCCCTGTACGTGGCGGGCGTGCCGTCGTCCGAGAACAACCAGGTCATCATATGCGTCGACTCGGGTGACAGCGTCATGAAATCCCAGTAGCGGGCGGGATCCTGAATGTTCGTATCCGGTGCGGGCTTCAGCGAGTGCACCATATCCGGAAATTTGATCGCATCGCGGATAAAGAAGACGGGCAAATGATTGCCGACCAAATCGTAGTTCCCTTCCTGCGTATAAAATTTTACGGCGAAGCCGCGCGGATCCCGGGACGTCTCCGGCGAGCCCGTGCCGTGGATGACCGTCGAGAAGCGGACGAACACCGGCGTTTCCGTGCCCGCCTCCTGCAAAAAGTGAGCTTTCGTATGCTCGGACATGCCGCGCTCGGTCCGGAATACGCCGTGCGCCCCCGCCCCACGCGCATGCACGACGCGCTCCGGTATGCGCTCGCGGTCGAAATGCGCCAGCTTTTCCAGCAGATGATAGTCTTCCAGCAGCGCAGGCCCGCGTTGTCCCGCCGTACGGGAGCTTTGGTTGTTGCCGACAGGAGCGCCTTGGTTCGTGGTCAATCGATTGTTCATCCGAAACACCTCATTTATCAAAATAATATATTTAGACTTAATCTAAATCTTATTATTGATTATACCGCCCAAAGGACGACCTTTCATGAACATCGGATGAAATTTGAATGAAAGCCGGCGGATCAGGAACCCGTGCCGAAAGCCGGTCCATCCGCCAATCTGTAGCCCGCTCCGCGGACGGTAACGATATATTTCGGCATGATGGCGCTGTCCCCCAGCTTTTTGCGCAAGCTTTTGATATGCACGTCGACGACGTTGCTGCCCGCATAGAACTGAAGCCCCCAGACGGCGTCCAGCAGCGATTCGCGCGTCTGTACGGAGCCGTCCGACCTTATGAATTGCAGCAGCAGGTCGTATTCCGTCTTGGTGAGGTCGATGCGCTCTCCGTTCCGCTCCACCGTCATCTTCCTAAGATCGATGCGGATATCCTTGAACGCAAGCTTGTCTTCGATGGCGGCCAGCAGTTCGTTCCGCTGATCCAGCAGCGCGCCGATCCGTTCCAACGATTCCTCGGGCCGAAGCGGCCAAGGCAATACGACGGCTCCGGCCTTCGCCAGCTCCTTGCCCCAAGCCGAAGCGGCTTGCGCTTCATCCAGCAGCACCGCCGCCGGAATGCCGGCCCGCAGCGCTTGCGAAAGCCATTCCGCGCGGCGGTCGTCCCGCTCCGCCAATTGGGCAATCGGCAGCGCGTCGCAAATGAGGAGCTCCGGCTTGACCGCAAGGCAGACATCCATATTGAAATCATGCAGCGTAAACAGATCGAAGCAGTTGGCGGTCATCGCCGCCAGCAACCCTCTGATCCGCTCGGGCAGCGGGCTGACGACCATAATCCGCTTCGTCAGCGAGCACAGCATGCCCTCGCCGGGGCTGCTCAGGGAGCTTGCTTCGCGCATAGACCGCACACCCCCTCCAGCACAACATGCGCATGCGTAATTTCGTATTTCGTTTCCCGGGCAACGCGAGCCGTCCAATCTTGCGGAAGATCCGTCATCACTTCATCGACGCGGCCGCACTTCACGCAGACGATGTGCTGATGCTCCTCGGTTCTGGCATCGTAGCGGCTGACCGCTTCGCCCAGCTTCAGCTCCCGAATCAGCCCCGTATCCGTCAAGTATCGCAAAGAATTGTACACCGTCCCGTAGGCGAACTGATAGCCCTTGGCCCGAAGACGCTCGATCACGTCCGCCGCCGTCGGATGGTCGCCGGCCTCCTGAACGACCTCGAACACCGCTTTTCGCTGTATAGTTAAGTTTATTTTCGCACTCATTTTTTCATGCCGCCTTTGTAATGATTTTAGACTAAGTATAAATATAACCTTGTAAGACGTCAAACTGGATAAGTTGAACCGGGTAATGGCACGAATCGAGTGGAAGGAGGAAATCGAACAGGGAAAACGGTCGGCGATCAACATCCATAGCTCAAAAGGTCGGAAAAATTTGTCGAATTGAATGTTCTGAATATTTACAAAATTATAATAATGGACTACAATAGGCTTAACTTCATCGAAAGGGGATAGTCCAATGAAGACGGTTAGCGAAGCGTGCCCCAGTAAGAGCGAAAGGAGTTAACGGACAGGCAGGGCATGCGGGAGATCGGCGGAAAGCGCATAGCGGATCGTACTTACTACAGAAAGGTATTCGTGCATGTTGGACAAATCACTTTCGTTGCATGCGGTGAATCGGATTGGAGCGTTGAAATAAATTGAATAGCCGTAAGTTCGTCAAGTAAAAGGGATTCTGGTTATCGCCGATAAGCAGAATCCCTTTTTTTGCGTATAAGCAAGCATCTACAAAATGGGACTGAGCAGCCGGGAAATCGACTCCCTGAACCGGTCGAACAGCGGACGGGACGCATAAATTTCTTTGGTCAGCTCGCTCGAATGCCGCATATCGTCCTCGAAGATGGCCATCAGCTTGGAAGCCGTTCCTCTATCGTATATAAATGCGTTCATTTCGAAGTTCAGCTTGAAGCTGCGAATATCGAGGTTCGCGGTGCCTACCGAAGACAGCTTGCCGTCGACGACCAGCGTCTTCGCATGCAGAAAACCTCGTTCGTACAAATAAATATGGATCCCGGCGTCCAGCAGCTCGCCCAAATAGGAATGGGTTGCCCAATATACGAAAAAATGATCCGGCCTGCTCGGCACCATAATGCGCACGTCGACCCCGGAAAAGGCGGCGATTCGCAGCGCCGTCATCATGCTGTCGTCGGGCACGAAATACGGCGACTGCAAATAGACCGTTTGTTTGGCCGAGCTGATCATCTTGATGTACGCATCCTTGATCTGCTGCTCTTCCGTATCGGGGCCGCTGGCGACGATCTGCATGCCGATACGCCCTTTCGCCTCATCGGCTACGGGAAAATAACGCTCGAGGAGCTGTATTTGTCCGGCGGAGGCCAAATTCCAGTCCATCAAAAACTGGGCCTGCATCTGAAGCACGGCATTGCCCTCCACTTTCAAGTGGGTGTCGCGCCACGGTCCGAACGATTTATTCAACCCCAAATATTCGTTGCCGACATTAAATCCGCCGATATACCCGACTTTCCCGTCGATAATCGCCAGCTTGCGGTGGTTGCGGTAATTGATCTTCAAGTTCACGTAAGGGATTCTCGACGGAAAAAAGGCCGCCTCCTTGCCGCCTGCCGCCCGAAGCTCGCGGAAGTAGCGTCGGGGCAAATGCGAGCTGCCGATATGATCGTACAAAAACCGCACCTCGACCCCCTGGGCCGCCTTGGCCGCCAACGCGCTCACGAGCTTGCGGCCGAGCTCGTCGTCCCGGACAATGTAATACATCAAATGGATATGATGCTCCGCCCGCTCGATGTCTTCCATCAGCGCGTCGAACTTGTCGTTTCCGTCCGTATAAATCCGAACGTCGTTGTTGTTCGTATAGAGCGCGTAGCCATTGATTAAATTCATATAGATCATATCCTGGTAATTCGCCAGCTCTGGATCGTCGAACGCCAGCTGCCGGCGCTCCAGCTGCTGCTTCTGCTTCTCGAACGTATCCTCGATAATCCGCTGATTGTCGCCGAGCAGCTTGTTCAGCTTGCGCCTGCGAATTTTTTGCCCCAATACCAGGTACATGATAAAGCCCAGAACGGGGATAAAGAACAAGACCATGATCCATGCCCAAGTCGTTCCGACATTGCGACGTTCGAGAAATATGATCGTCACGGCCAAAAAAATGTTGAGCAGCATAATGATCAAGTATATGTTTTGCAGCACGTTCATCCGGTAACTGCGCACCTCCGGAGCGGATAGATTCATCCAAATGGTTATGGTGATAAGAGTATAAATGCGGGCCGTGTCTGTCCATCCTAATGCTGAGGGAGGTGATTTCAATGGCAAAGGACGTATTATGCGAAGTCAGCTCGTGCAAATATTGGGCGGCCGGCAATCACTGCGCGGCTTCCTCGATTTATGTCGTCAGCAATCGCGGCAAGCATGCCAGCCATTCCGAAGAGACCGATTGCAAGACGTTCGAACCAAAGCTGTAGCTTCGGATAAGCCGGCCATGGCGAGAAAGGCGGCGCACCGCCCGCGTCCTGCGTCCGATCCGAACGCATCCGCAAGCTTTGCGCCGCTGCCCGCCCTACCTCTATTGTGCAACCGGTACCGCGTTATAATACTCTTCCATCGTCAATCCTTCCGCCGCCAGCTCCTCGGCCAGCTCACGGCCTACGTAGCGGAGATGCCAAGGCTCGTACTTATAGCCGGTAATATCCTCTTTTCCTTTCGGATACCGGATAATGAACCCGAACTCCGCCGCATGCTCCTCCAGCCAATCGGATTCCTTCGTCCCCCCGAAGCAATCCTGCACGGCGCATTTCCCGTCGCTGCTCGTCACGTCGATCGCCAGGCCGGTCTCATGCTCGCTCGTCCCCGGCAGCGCGCTGTAGGTTCTCGCTTTTTCGTAGCCGTCCTGCTTCACGTAACGATTGAACAGCGCCTTTTGCGTTTCGTGCGAGCGGTAGGCCGACACGCCGGCCAAATAGATGCCGTCCTTCTCCGCGGCCGCAAACATATCCTCCAAAGCTTCCGCCGCTTCCTTGCGCAGCATTCTCTTTTCGATTTGTTCGTTAAACGTGAATCTCACGTCCGGGTATACCAAGTCGTCCGGGGCATAATCGTCCGGAAGCCTGTTGAACTTGTTGACCATGGCCGTGACGCTGTCCGGCTGGGCGATCACCGCCATATCTTCGTCCCCGCCGGCTTGTCCGCCGTTCGAATAAACGGGCTTCGCGCCGTCCTCTTGCCCTCCGCTTCCCTCGCTGCCGCCGTTGCCGGCCGCGCCCTCGCCTTCGTCCTCCCGGCCGCTGCCGGCCTGTCCGCCGGATTCGCCGCTAATGTCGCCGCCTTGTCCCGTCGCACCGTCCGCCGGCGCGTCTGCAAGCTTGGGAGCTTCCTCCGACTGCGGCGCAGCGGTTGTCCAGTCTTTGGCGATGTTGTAGCCTCCCGCCGCCAATCCGCATACGATCAATGCCAATGCCGCCGCTCTGATTCTTTTAAATCTTTTTGATCTTTTCATAAAGCGCCTCCCGTTCCATGCTTGTCCTTCCGAATAACCCGTTCCGGCAGGCCGCCAATAACGGCTGGGATCCAAAAAGGAGCCTTTTGCCTTTTGACAATTGACAGTCTTTAGGAGCATAATGATATTGAATTTACGTAAAGTAAAAATATAAAGAGAAACCGAAAAACCGGCTTGCCTGAGAGAATTGCAAGGAAGCCTGTTTTTGCTGTGAAAGGTAGGGGCTGTTGTGTTAAATCGTAATATCAAGTGGCTCTTAAGCACTCGTCCTATTTTATTTTTCTCAGTTATCATGCTGCTCAAAAGCTATCTCGCCTGGATGGTCATCTTCGACGGAGGACCTTCCTGGACAACCTTGCTCAAGGAAATTCCGTTCGTTCTCGTCGTCTATTGTCTGATCGAATGGTTCACGAGCAAGCGGAAGCTGCTCTGGTATCTGATCGTCAATACGATACTGACTTCTATTCTATTTGCTGTCATCATGTATTACAAGTACTACGGCGTAATCGTCACCTATTTCGCCCTGGCGCAAGTCAACCAGGTTACCGCCGTCAAGAACAGCGTTTTCTCGCTGATGGACCCGTACTTCCTGTTTATTTATACGGACATCGTCATTTTGGCCTATTTCATGTTCCGCCGCAACAAAGCGGTAGAATGGAAGCGGGAAAGCAGCCGCAAGCTCAGCAGGCGCATCGTCGTCTCGACGCTGGCGGTATCGCTGGCGCTGTGTCTGTTCAATGTATTGCCTAACCGCGCCAGCATGAGCGAAATCGTGAAGGCGGAGCAAATGGGCATTTTGAATTACGAAGCCTACATGCTGCTTTCCAAAAAAGAAATCGATTATGTCGACGCCGAAGAGATTACGCAAGAGCGGATCAACGGACTGAAAGATTTGCAGCCTGCGTCCGAGCCCATACTGCACGGCTCCGCCCAAGGCAAAAACCTGATCATTATCCAAATCGAATCGATGCAAAACTTTCTGGTCAACCTGAAAGTGGACGGGCAGGAAATTACGCCAAACTTCAACAAGCTCGTCGGCGAGAACAGCTATTTCCGCCACTTCTATCAGCAAGTCGGACAAGGCAATACGTCGGATGCCGAGTTCGTCGTCAACACGTCGCTGTACATTCCGCCGCGCGGCGCCGCGACGCAAATGTACGCCGGCAAGGAGCTTCCGTCGCTGCCGAAGCTGCTGCAATCGGCGGGCTACGACACTGCGACGTTCCATACGAATGTCGTGGAATTTTGGAACCGCGGCGAGCTGTACAAGGCGCTGGGCTTTGACCGGTATTACGACGCGAAGTTTTTCGGGGAAGAAGATACGGTATTTTTCGGGGCATCCGACGAAGTGCTGTACCGTAAAACCGCCGAAGAGCTCGATCGCATGAGCGGAAACGGCAAGCCGTTATACGCGCATGTCATCGCGATGACTTCCCATCATCCGTATACGATGCCGGAGGATAAGCAGCTCCTTCAGCTGCCGGAACGATTCGAGGACACGCTGGTCGGCGACTACCTTCAAGCGCAGCATTATGCGGATAAGGCGCTGGGCCAGTTTATCGACGATTTGAAGCAGCGGGGCATCTGGGACGACAGTCTTGTCGTGCTATACGGCGACCATCTCGGCCTTCCGATTTATTCGCTGGACCGCAACGAAAAAGAGCTGATGGCCGAATTTTACGGCCGGGACTACACGTATACCGATATGATCAACATTCCGCTCGTCTTCGTGAACCCGGGCCAGCCGTCCGCGCCGCAAGTGTTCGAGCAGCTTGGCGGCCAAGTGGACCTGCTGCCGACGATTGCGAACCTGCTGGGCTTGTCGCTTGAGAATCAGCTGCACTTCGGCCAAGATATATTCAATCATTCTTATAATATATTGCCGCAGCGCTACTACCTGCCAAGCGGCTCCTTCCTGAGCAGCCAGGAGCTGTTCCTGTCCGGCAGCGGCTACGAGGACGGCAAGCATTACCCGCTGGCCGGAGACGGCGCCAGCGAGGAGGAAGCGACCGAAGACGAATACCAGCGCGCGCTGGAGCTGCTGAAGCTTTCCGACAGCTACGTCAACCACCTGCCGGATTGGAAGGTCAAGGAATAGCGCCAAGCGCAACGCAAACAACCTGCCGTTATGAACACGGCAGGTTGTTTGGCGTATGCGGACGGTTGCAGCGCCGGCGTCGCTTTCATAGCGCAGCTTGGCGCGGCTCTATGAAGCGCGAGCCGCTGGCCGGAACATGCGCAGCCGCCTTTATAGAGCGGCCAGCCTCTCGTAATAGACCGACGCCTTCATGGCGGCCCGAGGGCGGGAGACGCCCGTGCCGGCTTGTCCGTACACCAGCATCAGCTTTGTTAAGGCCGCCTCCACGGACATCCCGTCCAGAATGGTCGCCCCCGCTTCGATCAGCGCATGCGACGACGCATAGAGGGCGTCGGCAGCATCTTTGACGGGGCATAAGTAGACATCGATGCCCTGCTCCCGGCAACGGGATATAAATGCCGGCAAGGAATAAGGTCCGTCGTCTACGGAGCAGGCCGTGCCGGAATGGTGAAGATCGTGAAGGACTGCTTTGACGCACCCTCCGTCCAACCGGTAATGCGAATAATCCAGTCCCGGATACGGCCGGATGTAGACGACGCCCGTCTCCAGCACCGGCCGTCCGGCCGTCCAGTCATGCAGCGGCGGTTTGGGCGCCAGGCTGCCCGGCTCCGGGTTCCGGGCGTCGCCGTGCCATACGAACCGGCGGTTCTCCATCGTTCCGTAAGCCAGATCGTAAGGCGCCCTGAATTGATCGGTAAACGGCTCGCACTGCATCAGCCGCGTCCCTAAATACACCTGCATGCCGCCCAGGCCGTTCTCATATACGGCGAATACTCCCGGGAGCGCCTCCTCCGCGACAAAATCGATGGCGGCGGACAAATTGCGCAGCCCATTGCTGCGCGAGTCATGGATCGGATAATTGCTCGCCGTCAACACCAGCGGTATCGGAATATCGGCAAACAAATAGCCGGCCAGGCACGAGGTGTACGCCAGCGTATCCGAACCGTGCGTCACGACAATGCCGGCGTACCGGCTCCAATCGGTTTCCCGCAATGCGGCGGCAAGCTCGACCCAATCCCGGGGCGTTATGTTTTCGCTGAGCAAGTTAAGCGGCTGAATCGTGTCCAGCGCGACGTCGGCGCGGGCCTCGGCCTGCCGGGCGTAAGCTTCCAGCAAGGAATACGAGCCGCCCTTCTGAACGTCGATGCTTGCGCCGTCCAGCTTGCTACCTATTGTTCCGCCTGTAAAAACAATCAAGATCCGCTTCATCTGCGAGAACAAGCCCCTTCCCTTACATGGCCGGCATATCCCTTAGCAAGACAGGGAATGCCGGCCTTTCTTCTAGATTAGTATGCCCGGTTTCTACAAATCGCGGCGTCTCATAAACGGCCACCAGTTGGCTTCGCCGAATGTTCTCACCATGACGGGAATGAACAACGGAAGCATAACGAGCGCGTATAAGAACAATCCGCACAGCACCATCGTGGCGATCTGCAGCAGGGACATCACTCCCGAAGGCAGCATGGCCGCAAACGTACCGCCCAGAATGACCGCGGCGGACATAATGACCGCCCCCATATGCTTCATCGCTTCGAGAATGGCCGTCTTCGGCTCCAGATGCCGGTACTCCTTGAACCGGTCCATCATGAAAATGCTGTAGTCGACGCCAAGCGCGATCAACAGAACAAAGCCGAAGAACGGCACCGCCCAGCTGACGCCGGACAGATCGAATATTCGAACGTAGATGACTTCCGTAATCGCCAGCGACGTGTAGAAGGTCACCAGCAGCGACAGAACAATGTAGATCGGGATGACGATAGAGCGGAACAACACAATCAGAATGAGAGAGATGCCGATCAGCATCAGCATCACGGTACGGGAATAATCCGCCTCCGATATGCCGCTCAAATCGTTGTTCATGCTCGTTACGCCGCCAACGGCCGTTTCAACGCCGCTGTAAGCCGTACCCTTGAAAGCCCTCGCGGCCGCTTGCTCGATCGCTCCGATCTCGTCCATGGCGTCCTGGGAGTAAGGGTTGCTGGCAAAAATAACGTCAAACTTCGCCGTCTTCCTGTCCGGGGCCATGTAGATGTCCAACACCGTCTGGAACTGGTCGTCCTCGATCGCTTCCTCGGGGATATGCCAGCCTGTCATCGTACGGTCCGGCGCTTCCGCCAGCCCTTGCAAATATTGCCCGGCAGTCGACAATCCGTCCGTCACTTGCGTCAAGCCGTCGACGCTTTGGTCCAGGCCGCTCGTCAGCTCGGCGAGCTGGCCGTTCAATTCGGCAAAGCCCGTCTTCAGCTCCTCTTGGCCTCCCGCCAATTCCGCCAGACCCTGCGACATAGCCGGAAGCTGAGACACGACGGCGCCCTGGCCTTTGGCCGCCTGCGCCACTCCTTGTTGCAGCTGCTCGATGCCGTCCTTCAGCTCGATCAGCCCGCTTGCCAGCGCCGATTGCCCTTCCAGCGCCTTCGTCAACCCGCCGTTGGCTTCATTTAAGCCCGTGGAGAGTCCCGCAAGCTGCTCGTTCATGGCCTTCAGCTGAACGCCCAGCGCCGCCGCCCCTTCCTGAAGTCCTCCGAGCGTGCCCAGCGCGGTCTGGAACGTCTCATCCGTCTTCAGCTCGGGATAGCTTTCCTGCAGCCTTCCCAACCCTTCGGTCACGCCGGCCAGACCTTCCGCCAGCTTCACTTGCTCATCCGCTACGGCGGAATACCCTTCCGTCAATTGGGCCAATCCGCCGCCCAATTGCTCATAGCCTTTCAACAGCTCGCCGCTTGCCGCCGCCAGCTGTCCGGCACTGTCGGCCGCTTGCTCCATTCCCGCAACGAGCTCGCCGGCGCCGGCAGATCCGTCCTCCAGCCCTTGCTGGATCGCTTTCAGCCCTGCCGTCAATTGCTTGACGCCGTCTTGAAGGCTTCTCGTTCCTTCGACCAGCTGTCCGGCGCCGTCGGCCGCTTCCGCCAGCAGCGGCGCATTCGCGCTTAAACCGCTGCTCGCCTCGGCCAGCCCGTTGCGAATCTCGCCTAACCCGTCGCCGCTTTGGCCGAGCCCGTCGTCCAGCTGCACGACCTGATCGGCGACAAGAAATTGTTCCATCACGCTTCCCGTCGGACGGGTTGCGCTTCGTACCGTCTCCACGCCGTCTACCTTGGACAGCTCGCGGGCGAGCTGCTCAAGCGCAGCCAAGCCTTCCGGCGTATCGAACGGCGTCTCCGACCTGACGATGACGCTGGTCGGGAGCGTCTGACCGGGACCGAACCCTTCCGCAATCGTATTGAACCCTTTGACGGAGTCGTATTTGTCGCCGATCTCGTCAAGGGAGTTGTAAGAGACGGCGCCCTTGTAGGCCGCCAGGAACGGTACGATCAGCACCGCCAAAATCACGATCGCCCAAAGCGGTTTCTTCAGCGAGAATGTGCCCACCGCTCCCCACAGCCGGCTCGGCTTATGCTCCAGCGAGCCCTTGGCCGGCCAGAACAGGGCGTTGCCCAATACGGCCAGGAAGAACGGCACAATCGTAAACAATGCAACCAGCAGCACGGCGATGCCTACCGCCACCGCCACGGCCGACTGGTACAAGATAAAGGTGGACAGGCCGATAGACGTAAAGCCTACCAGCACGGCCAAGCCGGAATAAAGAACGGTCTTGCCCGCGGTGCGGTACGTTTCGATAATCGCCTCGAACTTGTCTCCCCGATGCGCCAGCTCTTCCTTGTAGCGGCTGATCAGCAAAATGCAGTAGTCCGTCCCGATGCCGAACATAACCGCCACCATAAAAATTTGCGTAAAGTTGGACAACGGGAAGTCGGCGTACTCGGCCAAATAAGCGACCACCGACTGCGAGACCAGGTAGGACAGCCCTACGGTAAGCAGCGGCACGAACGGCGCCGCCGCGGAACGGAACACGACAAACAGAATGACGAGAATAAATCCGACCGTAATATATTCCGTCTTCTTTAGCCCTTCCTCCGAGCTTTTGATGACATCCTCCGCGATCAGCCAGTCGCCCGTCAAGTAATGGTCGACCTTCACTTCCTGCAGCGCTTCGTACAAGCCGTCGCGAAGCTCCGCCGGCTCCCTGCCGGCGGAAGAAACCTGCAGCAGCGCCAGAACGGTGCTGCCGTCCTCCGACACCATTTGATCCTTGAGCTCCGGCGTCTCGAAGTGGGTCGTAACCGAAACGACGCCAAGCTGCTCCTTCTCGTTCGACAGCCGGCCGATGCCTCTCTTCGCCTCCGCCAGATCGGAGTCGGTCAAGCCCCCCTCCCGGTGAAAGACGAGCACGGCCGACAGCCCGCCCGTCCCTTCGCCGCCGATCGCCTTCTCCAACTCCGCGGCAACCGTGGAAGGATAGCCGTCCGGCACATTGACCTGTCCCTTCTCGCGAACCAGATCCGCCATACTGGGAGCGCTCAGCATTAATCCGGCCGATGCCGCAATCCACAGGACGAGCACCAGCCATCTCAGCTTCAACACAGCCTTCATATCGATTTCTCTCTCCTCTCCACATGCTTACTCTTGCGGTTTCGTCAATTCCCTGGCAAGCTTCTCGAACGTCTCGATAAACGCAATCGCCTCTTCTTCCCGAAAGTGTTGAATAAACTTGGCCAGTCTCTCCTGAATGCGTGTCTCCATGATGTCGCACAGCGCTTCGCCCTTCTCCGTCAGCGCCAGATGAATGACGCGCCGGTCCTTTTCCCCGGGCAGCCTCCGAATCAAATCTTTGTCGGAAAGCCTGGTGATGATGGCCGTAATCGAGCTTTTGCCCACGCAAAAGATTTCCGACAGCTCGGAAGAAGTGCTGACGCCGCTTCGTCTCAAGAATCGCATCGTCGCCAGCTGGTCGACGGTGAGCGACTCCGGCAGCAAATCCCGCAGCATGGCGCCCATACGGCGCTCGACGATAAAATTGGCTGTTTCGTAACGTCGAATCAGCTCCTTCAGCTGCTCCTCCTTCAGATCGATGGCCGTTCCCTCCTTAAATAATTCTATTGTGAAATAGTTCGTCAATAGAACTATATCAGAGTTGCGAATCGCTTTCAACCGACCTAAATATATCCAGTAAAAAGAAGGAGAATAGAAAATTTTGTCGAATATTAGGGAAAATGATCGACAACGTACTTTATACGCAGATCTTATCGCAGCATCAGGAGGACTCTTGTGGGCAACACTTTACAGCAACCGCGCCGCAGCTGGACTCCCCTCGCCTCGCTGGCTTTGTGCATCTTGCTGGCGATCGGCGGCGAATGGGGAAAGTTCCACTTTGTATACGGAATCACGATGTCGTTAACCGGCTTGTTCGTATTGCTCGCCTTAAGATTGTTCGGATTATGGAACGGTCTGTTATGCGCCGTCCTGGCATACGGTGCCGGCGCGGTCTGGATGGGGCACTCTTGGTTTACGTTGATCGGCATAGCGGAAACCGCGTTCGTCGGCCTGCTGCTGCACCGGTATAACGGGAAGCTGCTGGGCTCCTCCGCCTTCTTCTGGCTCGTCTGCGGCATTCCGGCCACTTACGCCCTGCATTTGCACGATTCGTCAATCGGACAGTCGGGAGCTCTTCTGATTGCGTTTATTATCGCGACCAACGGGATCATCAACGCCCTGTTCGCAGAAATTATCCATCAATATGTCCCTCTCAGCAGATGGAGCGGCTTATCGTCCCTAAAGCGTTTGCCGTTCTCGACCGGCCGGCTGCTGCTGCATTTTGCCTACGGCATCACGGCGCTTTCCTTTGTCCTGAACGTGGTCGTCAGCAATCTCGGTTCTTTGAACGAAATCGAGAAGCACGTGCTCCGCATATCCGAGCAAATCGCAAGCCATCTTACCGGGGCCTTGCAGACCGATGAGACGAACCGCGCCGGCTTCTCCGGCATGGAAACGGCCGTCGCCGGCTATCGATCCGACCGTTATGCGGTAAGCGTCGCCGACCGCCGGCACGTCATCACGGCATCCAACCGAGAGGACCTGATCGGGGAAAGCCTGAATACCGGCGACAAGCGGGCGTTCAAGCCGCTGGCGGATTCCTTGTATTTATCGGTTCCGGACCATTCCCGCAGCCGGTTCGCCTTGTATACGTGGGATTACGAACGGTTCGTGTACGCACAAGACATTCCGAATACCGAGAATCGCCTTCTAATCACGATTCCGATAAATCTGTACAAAAATTATTTGTTCAGTAAATATTGGACCCAATTTTATCTTTTGGCCGGCTTTTCGCTGCTTGCGACGGCCTTCGCCATGCTGCTCAACCGTTCGCTCGTCCGGTCGCTGCAAAGGCTCGCCGTAACGACGCGCAATTTGCCTTTGAAATTAAAGCAGAACAACGCGCTGGAGCTGCCCCAAAGCAGCATTGTAGAAATCCATTCGCTAATCGCCAACTTCAAGCATATGTCCGGCAGCCTGCTTTATTTCTTCCAGGAGCTGCGCAAGAGTAACGAACGGCTGCAAGCGCAGGCGCAGCTGCTGCAGCAATCCGAAGAACGGCTCCATCAACTAGCCTATTACGATGCTTTGACCGAAATGCCGAACCGCCCGCAGTTTACGCTGCATTTTCAGCAGCTTATCCAAATGGCCGGTTCCGAGTCGCGTCCGATCGCGGTGTTGTTTACGGACATTAACCGTTTCAAGCAAGTAAACGATACGCTTGGCCATACGGTCGGCGACCAGCTTCTCAAGCTTGCGGGGGAACGTTTCTCGGCTTTGTCGAACCGTTATTGCACCGTTTACCGTCTCGGCGGCGACGAATTCGTCTTTCTGTGCAGCTTCAAGGACGAGCGCCACCTGAAGGAAATCGCCCAGTCGATCTGCGACAGCTTCACCCAGCCGTTCGTGATCGACGGCAAGACGATCTTCCTGACGCTCAGCGTCGGGATCAGCGTATATCCGCATGACGGCAGCGACATGGATACGATTATTCGCAACGCCGATATGGCTATGTACAACGCGAAGGAAGAAGGGGACGGCTGCTACCGCTTTTTCCGCCCCAGTCTCGTATCGGCGATTACGGAAAAAATGCAGCTCGAAAACGGCTTGTACGAAGCGCTTAAGTCCAACCAGTTTTCGCTTCATTATCAGCCGAAGATCAAGGCGGCCACCGGCGAATTATGCGGCATAGAAGCGTTGATCCGATGGCAGCACCCCGAGCTCGGCATGGTGCCTCCGGACAAATTCATTCCGCTTGCCGAGCAGTCGGGCTTTATCTTGGAAATCGACAGCTGGGTGTTTCGGGAAGCTTGCCGCCAGAACAAAGCGTGGCAGGATGCGGGACTTAAGCGCATCAGCGTGTCCGTCAACATATCGGCGAGACATTTCTACCAAGGCAATCTGAAAGAAATGATTGTAAGCGGCTTGCGGGAAACGGGACTGGAGCCGCAATATGTCAGCCTGGAAATTACCGAGGGCGTATTTATGCGCAATTTGGAGCAGGTGATCGAGACTATCCTTTATTTGCGCGGTCTGGGCATCCAGATTTCGATCGACGATTTCGGCACCGGCTATTCGTCGCTTAACCAGCTGCAAAGACTGCCGATCTCGGACGTCAAGCTGGACCGTTCGTTCATCCGGGGCATCACCAACGACGAAAAAAAATCGTCCATCGTGAAAGCGATTATCGAGCTGGTGCACAGCATGAATATGAAGGTGGTGGCCGAGGGCGTCGAAACGCAGGACGAATCGCAATTTTGCAAAGAGCTGAAATGCGACGAGCTGCAAGGATACTTGTTCAGCCGCCCGCTGCCTCCGGACCAGTTGAAGGAGCTGCTTATACATTTCTAACATGAAGCGAAGATTTGTCTAACATTTTCTGACCGATAGCCCCGCTGCCATAGGGCGATTTTAAACACATAACTTGTCTTATGAATTGAAAAAACAGCCCATAAAATGGACTGTCGGGGGTCACCTCACGAAACGGAAAAAATCGTACGCTAAGAATAGATTCGGAACTGCTTACCTGTTCCCTAATTCGGACTGAGCTGCCTTCTATATTATAATGGACTAAGAAAATCGGACAGCAAAAAAGGAGATTCTTAGTTGTATGGTAACGTTGAGACGGAAGTTCACGCCTGAACAAAAAGCCCAAATCGTACTGGAAATTCTGAAGGAGAATAAGTCGA
>Ga0065721_10049426_pt1 | contig 34567 bp, 34 predicted proteins | sample Mesricmetagenome_FD_59108 | JGI IMG/M metagenome (GOLD analysis project Ga0065721, IMG submission 59108) | Mesophilic microbial community from rice straw/compost enrichment Sample: eDNA_1 v2 (version 2) | ecosystem: Engineered > Solid waste > Grass > Composting > Bioreactor | place: USA: Davis... | reverse complement strand
CCGCCGAGAACACCCGCCTGCGCCAGTTGCTCAACTCCGCCGACACCATAGAAGACCGGGTGCTGGTGGCGGAGCTGATCGGCGTATCCCCCGATCCCATGAAGCACAAGGTGACCATCAACCGCGGCTCCGTCGACGGCGTCTACGTTGGTCAGCCGGTGGTGGACGCCTACGGCTTGGTGGGGCAGGTGGTGGAAGTGGGCAAGCGCACCGGCCGGGTATTGCTGATCACCGATTCCTCCCACGCACTCCCGGTGCAGGTCAACCGCAATGGCATAAGGCTGGTGGCAGAGGGTCAGGGGGACCTGAATGAGCTGCAGCTGCGTTTCGTCTCCAGCACCATGGATATACAGGAGGGCGACCTGCTGGTCACCTCGGGGCTCGGTCAGCGCTTCCCGCCGGGCTATCCGGTGGCGCTGGTGGTGTCCGTGACCCACGATCCGGGCAAGCCCTTCGCCACTGTCGCGGCCCGGCCCATGGCGGAGCTCAACCGCAACCGCCACGTGCTGCTGGTGTTCGACAGCCAGGGTATGTCCGGTGACAACGCCGCTGCAGCGCCCGGCGATTGAACCATGGCCAACACCTGGTCGGTTTTCCTGTTGTTCATCGCGGGTGCCTTATTGGCTCTGCTGATCGCCATCTATCCTTTGAGTCCCGCCACCGCCGTTTACCGCCCGGAGATACTCTGTCTGGTGGTGATCTACTGGGTGCTGCACAGCCCCCATCAGTTCGGCGTGGGTATCGCCTGGCTGGTGGGACTGATGCAGGATCTGGTGGAGGACGGTGTCTGGGGCGGCCATGCTTTGGCCTTGGCGCTGGTGGCCTATATTTGTCTCATGTCCTATCAGCGGCTGCGCAGTTACTCCATAGGTCAGCAGACTTTCTGGATATTCGTGTTCGTGGGTCTGCACCAGTTGTTCGTCAACTGGATCCAGGGTCTGGATGGCTATGGGGGGCCGGCGCGCCACATGGTGTTGTCCGCCCTCGTCTCTGCAGCCTGTTGGCCGCTGCTGGTAATATGCATGCGCCGCGTCCAGCGGCGTTACCGGGTTTTCTGAGCGGAGTATTTCGACCCGGATCGGAATCAGATAAGCCTCATCAACCCCGGCGCGGCGCGCTGCCGCCTCGGGATCATTTTTTTGTGATTGAGAATCCCGTGAACCGCCAAGTGGATGTTTTGCTCGCCTCCCAGTCCCCCCGCCGCCAGACACTTCTGACCCAGATAGGTGTGCGTTTCGATGTGATCACCGTGGCCGTGCCCGAAGAGCACCAAAGTGGAGAGTCTCCGGCCACCTATGTACAGCGACTCTCTCTGGAAAAGGCCGCCGCCGGCAGCCGACGGCGCCCGGACCTGCCGGTGCTGGGGGCGGACACCGTGGTAGTGCTCAATGATGAAATTCTGGAAAAGCCCCGCGACCGGGCCCACGGACTGGCCATGCTGGCGCAGTTGTCCGGTGCCGAACATCGGGTTCTGACGGGCATAGCCGTCTGCCTGGGCGATCGACAATGGCAGAGGGTAGTGCAAACCCGGGTGCGGTTTCGCCCCATTGAGACGGCTGAGGCGGAGCGCTACTGGGATACCGGAGAACCGGCGGACAAGGCCGGCGGCTACGGTATACAGGGGTTGGGCGCAGTGTTTGTCGAGCATCTGGAGGGCAGCTATAGCAACGTGGTGGGACTCCCCCTGACGGAGACCTCCCAGCTGCTGGCCCTGGCTGGTGTGCCTATGTGGATGGAGCTGACCGCATGAGCGACGAGATACTGGTCAACTTCGGACCCACGGAAACCCGCGCGGCGCTGATCGAAAACGGTGTGGTGCAGGAGATCTACATAGAGCGGGTCAAGCGCAAAGGCTATGTGGGCAACATTTATCTGGGCAAGGTGGTGCGCGTGCTGCCGGGCATGCAGGCAGCCTTTGTCGACATAGGCCACGAGCGCGCCGGTTTCATACACGCAGCGGATATAGCGCCGCTCAACAAGAACGGCATGGAGGAGCGGGGGGCAGAGGTGGGCGATATACGTGCCCTGGTGCACGAGGGCCAGTCCCTGCTGGTGCAGGTGACCAAGGACCCCATCAGCAATAAAGGCGCGCGTTTGACCACCCACTTGTCGGTTTCCGCCCGCTATCTGGTGTACATGCCGCACACGGACCATATAGGGGTGTCCAATCGCATAGAGGATGAGGCGGAGCGCGAGCGCTTGCGCAAGGCGGTGGAAAAGCTCGCCGCCGAATATGCGGATCAGTACAAGGGCGGATTTATCGTCCGCACAGTGGCGGAAGGGGTGCCGGAAGAGGAGTTGCGGGCGGATATCCCCTTTGTCTACAAGCTCTGGCACGACCTGGCGGACAAGATCAAGAACGCCAAGGCGCCGGCGATCATCTACGAGGATCTGCCGCTGTTCATGCGCACGGTGCGCGACCTGATGCGGCCGCAGATCGAAAAGGTGCGCATAGATTCGCGCGAGTCCTTTCAGCGCATGGCGAGCTTCGCCAAACACTACGCCCCGGAGATAGGTGCCCGCATAGAACACTATCCGGGCGAGCGGCCGCTGTTCGACCTCTACGGTGTGGAAGAGGAGCTGAAAAAGGCGTTGGATACCAAGGTGGTGCTCAAATCCGGCGGCTATCTAATCATCGAGCAGACGGAAGCCATGTGCACCATAGATGTCAACACAGGCGCTTTCGTCGGCCACCGCAACCTGGAGGAGACCATCTTCAAGACCAACCTGGAAGCGGCGGCGGCTATAGCGCGGCAGCTGCGCCTGCGCAATCTGGGTGGCATCATAATCATTGACTTTATCGACATGACGGACCCCGAGCACCAGCGCCAGGTGCTGCGCACCCTGGAGAAGGCGCTGGAGAAGGACCGGGCCAAGACCTCTATCAATGGAGTATCCAGTCTGGGACTGGTGGAGATGACCCGCAAACGCACCCGGGAATCCCTCGGCCAGATTCTCTGCGAACCCTGCCCCGTGTGTCGGGGCAGGGGCCGGTTGAAATCCGCAGAGACCGTCTGTTACGAGATCTTCCGGGAGATACTGCGCGAAGCGCGCACTTATGACGCCACCAGTTTTCTGGTGTTGGCCTCCCAGGTGGTGATCGATCGGTTGCTGGATGAGGAGTCCGCCAATGTGGCGGATCTGGAGGCCTTTATCGGCCGGACCATCCAGTTCCAGGTCGAGAGTATTTATAACCAAGAGCAGTACGACATCATTCTGGTATAGCGGCTGCACACAGGAGATGGATATGCGTCCCCTGCGGACCTGCCGGCGCTTCAGGTGAGCCTGTGGCGCCGCTGTTGAAACGACATCTGCGGTTCTGGGTGCGCTCGTTCTGGGGCGTGGTCCTGTTCGCCGTGATTTCCCTGGCGGTGCTGGTACAGCTGGGACGCGCCCTGTTTCCGGTGCTCGATGACTACCGCGAGCTCGCCGAGCAGCAGTTGTCGGAGCAGTTGGGGGTGGATATCCGCGTGGGAGCCATTCAGGCCCAGTGGAAAGGTCTGCGACCGCGCCTGACCCTGACGGATGTGGCTGTGTACAACGCCGGGGAGACGGTATTCGTCATAGGCACTGTCACAGCGGAGATCAGCCTGCTCAGCAGTCTGCGCGACTGGCGCCTGGCGCTGCGGCGCCTCAGGTTCAGCGGGCTGGCTGCCACATTGGTGCAGAACCCTGAAGGCCAGTGGTGGGTGCGCGGCTTGGCGCAGGCCGCCCCGCCGCAGCCGCCTGCTCCAGTGGATGAAACACCTCAAGGGCCCCAAGGAGAAGCCGCATCCCCTCCGCTTGCGGAACCATCCGCCGACACCCGCCGCGCAGTCCCGCTGGACGACCCCCTGGACATTTTCCTCTTCGGTCGCCGTCTGGAACTCAGTGACACCCGACTGGAATTCATCTTCCGCAGCGGTCAAATGTCGCACCTGGAGATTCCCCGCATCCGCCTGGAGAACGACGTGGACTTCCACCGGCTGACGGCGCAGCTGTCGCTGGATGAAGGTCGCCAGTCGCTCTACCTGGTGGTCGAGGGGCGGGGGGATCCCCGGGACAGCCAGTCCTTCGACGCCCGCGGGTATGTGCAATTGCAACAGTTCCCCTCGGAAAAGGTGTTGGCCGCCTTGGGCATTGGCAGCGACGCGCTGCTGGCCCAGCGGGACCCATTGGTACAGGCCTGGCGCGATGACGGCCGGGTCAATCTGGACCTGTGGTTCGCCGGAACCTCCAGTCGTGGTCTCACCTGGCATGGCAATCTGGATCTGCGCGGTTCTCCTTTGCAACCTCCGCCGGGGGTGCGCTGGCCGGAGTCTCTCACCGCTGATATCAGCGGTGCCTGGCGGCCCAGGGAAGGCTGGCGGCTGCAGCTGGCGAACGCGCAATTGTGGTGGCCGGATATGCAGGCACCACCCCTGGACCTGGAGCTGCGCGGTCAGCTCGGTGGTGAGACCCGATTGGCTGTCGCTTCCCTGGATCTGGATGCCTGGTCCCGATTATTGGTGGCAGCCGGTGTTCTGCAGGGCGGGGCTCGGAGCACCATAGAGACCTTGCAGCCCCGAGGCAGACTGTACAACCTGGACTTGCGCAAACGCCCGGCGGATCAGGGTCATTTCTCCCTGCGCGCGCAGATCGAGCAGGGCAGCGTGCAGGCGTGGATCGGCGCCCCTGCGGTAGACGGCATCAGCGGTTTGGTGGAGGCCAGTGCCCAGGGCGGGCAGGTCTATCTCCACACCGACTCCGGTTTCAGTTTGTTCTTTCCGCTGATCTATCACCAGCCACTGGTGTTTACCCAGGCTCGGGGCAGTGTGCGCTGGGAGGTGGACCCGGCGGCCAACCGGGTGGGGGTCTCCTCCAGCCGGGTGCAACTGGCCAACCAGTCGGTGGCGGCCACCGGACAGTTTCTTTTGGACTTGCCCCTGCACAAGGATCCGGAGCGCGCGCCGGAAATGACACTGGTGATAGGTGCGGAGAAGGGCGAGGCCAGCCTGCACCGTCTGCTGGTGCCCTTCACAGTGCCGCAACCCCTGTATGAATGGCTCGGCCGCAGCATAGAAGCGGGGGAATTGAGCCAAGCCGGCTTTATTTACCGGGGGGCGTTGACGGGTGATCCGGCTGGTCGGGCGATTCAGCTGCGTGCGCGGGTAACCGGAGGACAGGTGGCGTTCGATCCCCAGTGGCCCGCCCTGCGGGATGCCCGTGGGACGCTTTATCTGGACGACGAGGCGCTGCTGGTCTCCGATCTCCGCGGCCGCTTGGGCGAGGTGGCCGTGACCGGCGCAGAGGTTAGCCTGGAGCATCCGGCAGCCGGTGAAACCGCCATAAGGGTGCATGGTCATCTGGCGGGTGACGGCCGCCAGGCGCGGGCGTTGCTGGATCAAAGTCCTTTGCGACTCTTGGGGGGGGAAGAGGTGGCGAGCTGGCGCTGGCAGGGGCCAGTGTCGGCGGATGTGGATCTGCTGGTACCCCTCTCTGGCGGGGTGGAGGCCTCCCAGGAAGTGCAGGTGCAGTTGGCGGATGCGCGCCTCATCATGCCCGGTCTGGATCTCGAGTTCGAAAATATCCGCGGCGCGGTTGATTACAGCTCTGCCGCAGGCCTCTCCAGTCCCGGCCTGGAAGCCCGTCTGTGGGGCCAGGATCTGCGCATGGTGCTCAGCACACAGGGGCCGGCGGAGCGCCAGGAACTGGTGGGCAATTTCACCGGCACAGTGGATATGTTGCCTCTGCGCGCCTGGTCCGAGAGGCCGGAACTCACCTTCACCCGCGGTCTGACACCCGCCAGCGGGCGTTTGACCGTTCCCATGAGCGGCGAGGGCGACCTACGGCTGGTGGTGGAGTCTTCCATGGAAGGGGTGACGGTGGATGTGCCGGGCTTGCTGACCAAGGCACCTGAACAACCCGCCCCGGTGCAGGTGCAGGTTGATATAGGCGAAGTCGCCGGTGTCCAGCAGCAACGCTTTACCTTGGATCTTAAGGATCGGGCGCAGCTGCTGGTGCTCAAGCGCGACGGCCGCGTGGAGGGCGTGGATCTGGCATTTGGCGCTCAGGCGCAACCCGCTCCTGCCGGTCAATTCCGCGTCCGCGGACAGGTGGAGCAGTTGGACGCCCTTGCCTGGGGGATCTTTCTGACCCGGCTGGACCAGCTACTAGGGGAGGGGGATGATGCGGCCACTGAGGATGACCCGCCCCTGGAGTTCGCCCTGGATCTGCAGATCGACCGGCTCTCGGTGGGCGATCTGGTCTTCCCGGATTTCGGCCTCTCCGGCGGCGGTCGCGGGGAATCCTGGCAATTGGTGTTCGATCAGGCGCAGGTAGCGGGCAATCTGCAGCTGGCGTCGGATCGGCCGGCGCAATTGAACCTCTCCCGGCTGCATCTTCCGGGGGATCCGCAGGTACCGCCGGTGGTGCACCAGGAAACACCGGCGCCTCCTCCCGTTTTCTCGGCGCAGGAATCCGTGTCGGCACAGGCTCCGCCACCGGCACCGGACTTCTGGGATCAACTGGCGTTCGCGGATCTGCCCCAGGTGGATCTGCGCCTGCGCGACCTGCGCCGGGGCGTGCGGCCCCTGGGCAACTGGAGCGCCAAAGTCAGGCCCACGGCCAATGGAGTGCTCGCCTATGATCTGCAGGCCGAGGTCTTTGGTCTCAAAGTGACAGGTGTGGACAAGCCAGGCGCCGAGCTGGTGTGGCTGCGCACCGCCCACGGCCACACCAGTTATTTTTCCGGGGTGGTGGAAGCCCGAGACCTGGCTGAGAGCTTCCGCCAGGTGGGACTGGAGCCCGCTCTCACCAGCGATAGAGCGCGCTTCCAGCTGGATCTCCAGTGGCCGGTACCGCCGGCCCGTCTCTCCTTGGAGGAGGCCCGCGGGCTGGTGCAGGTGGAAGTGGAGCGCGGCCTGTTTATCCGCAGCGGCGGCGCTGGGGAGAATCCTTTGCTCAAGCTGATTGGACTGCTCAACTTCGATACGTTGGCGCGACGCCTGCGCCTGGACTTTTCCGATCTGTCTGCCGCCGGTCTGGGGTATGAAACCATCCGCGGAGAGCTCTTGTTCGACAGTGGTGTCATCCGTATCGCCGACCCCTTGGAGGTGGCGACGCCGTCCAGTGACCTGCAGTTGGTGGGAAACCTGGACGCCCGCGCCGAGACTTTGGATGCCCAATTGGTGGCGACCCTGCCCTTGGCCGGCAACCTCACGGTGGCTGCGGCTGTGACGGGCGGGGTTCCCCTGGCGGTGGGGGTGTATTTGACCGGCAAGCTTTTCAAGAAACAGGTGGAGCGGATGTCGAGTCTGCGCTACCGGGTGAGGGGCACCTGGGATGAGCCCGAGGTGCGATTGGAACGCATATTCGAAAGCCGGGTTCCCGGAGGAGGAAGTGATGGTAGTGCACGTTGAAAGCTTGCGCGCTGCGGTGGCGCAAATGTGTAGCGGTCCGGATGTGGGGGCCAATCTCGCCCAGGCAGATGATCTTATGCGGCAGGCGCGGCAGGAGGAGGTGGCTCTGCTGGTGCTGCCGGAGAATTTCGCCATCTTCGGCCGCAAGGACCTCATCACCTGTGCCGAGCATCCGGATGAGCCGGGCCCCATTCTGAAATTCCTGGCCGAACGCTCCAGACATTACGACTTATGGTTGGTGGCGGGCACCTTGCCCTATGCCGTCGGATGTCAAGGCGCCCCCGCAGGGCAGCGGGTCTATCCGGGCAGTGGCCTATGGTCGCCGGAAGGCGTATGTGTTGCGCGCTATGACAAATGCCACTTGTTCGATGTGGAAGTGGCGGATGGCGTGGGCAGTTATCGGGAGTCGGAACAATTTGCGCCAGGTGATACGCCCGTAGTGGCGAAGACGCCCTGGGGGGTATTGGGTCTGTCCATCTGTTATGACCTGCGCTTTCCCGAATACTTCCGGCAGCTGGTGGAGCGCGGGGCGCAGATGCTCACCGTGCCTTCGGCCTTCACCTACAACACCGGAGAAGCCCATTGGGAGGTGTTGCTGCGCGCCCGCGCCATAGAGAACCAGTGCTTTGTACTGGCGGCGAACCAGGGCGGGGACCACGGCAACCATCGTCTCACCTGGGGACATTCCTGCATGATCGATCCCTGGGGGCAGGTGCTGGCCTGTCGCACCAGTCCGGGGCCGGGTCTGGCCATTGCCGATCTGGATTTTTCCGCACAGCGGCAGCTGCGGGCGCGGATGCCGGTGTTGCGGCATCGCCGGTTCTAAGTTTTTTGTGGGTTGGGCGCCTCAATGGCGCCAGCCCAGATGGAGCCCCGCACCTTCGGTATCGCTGCCGCTACCGTAGGCCAGATCCAGCGCAAATCGGCCCAGTCGCCAGCCCAGACCTGTGCTGATCTGATCGCCGGAAATGCCCTCCAGATCGTGGCGATAGCCGGCGCGCAGGTGAAAGCCGTCCAATACCCTGTATTCCACACCCAGTGACACATCCTGGCGCGGTGTCACGCGGCGCAGCCCGGTGCTCTTGGCCAGATCGGCATCCAGGCCCAGGGACCAGCGGTCGCCCACATAGGCCAGCCCCAGGCGGCTGCGCGGCTCCAGGAAGACAGCCGCGCCATCCGGTGTGTACAGGGTCTTGCGTCGCAGATCCTTGACGGCCAGCCCCACCCGGAATTTTTCGGCAAAGGTGACGACCGCTCCCAGATCCAGGTTCAGGTACAGATCGCTTTCCTGTTCGCCATTGCTCTCAAATTCCCCGTTGACCACCTGCCAGCTTTCATTGAAAACGCGCAGGTACACCGCCTTGGGCGCTGCGCCAAGGCTCACGGGCTGACCGAAGATGGACACTTCCCAGGCGGCGCTCACACCGATTTCCGTCACCAAGGCGGCGGCGCCCGTGGCGGAGGACTCAATGCGTTCGCTGGGGTCAATCAGGCGGCCGTTGCCGTCATAGAGCTCGTCGTGGCGCTGGCCGACACTGCCGCCGCTCTCGATAAATTCCAGAGCTTCCACATAGTCGTCCAACAATTCGAAATCCGCATCGCTGACATTGGAGGTGCCCTCAGCCAGGAGACGTGACCCAAGGAAAAATGCGCCGCCTTCGCGGTCCGCCGGTATGCTGAGGCTGTAGCCCATGTGCGCATCCAGCTGGATATTCTCTCCGCGCAGCTCGCGCATGGCTCGCTCCAGATCGCGGGCGGCGCTGATCCCGGCGCGCGCCGCCTCCGCCGTGGGTACATCATTGAGAGCGTCTATGGCATTGCTCAGACGGCCTTCGAGATCTTCATCTATGGCTTCTGCGGCCGTGCGTGCGCCGCTGGACAGGTCGGCGAGCAACAGCTGCAGACTGTGCAGGCCGTCGCGGGTACGGTCCTCGTGACCGTCGTGGAAGGCGGTCAGGGCAGGGTTGTAGAAGTGTCCAGCGTTGATATCCCCCAAGGCGACACCTGTGCCGCCCAGTGCGAGGGTGCGTGTGTCGTAGATCCCATAGCCGCTCCCCCAGGCGGGCAGTCCTGCCGCAGCCGCGAAGACGATCAAAAAACGGTGCAGGTCGAGTGGCTTCAAGGGATACCTCACAGCCGGTTTGCATGGTCGGGCTGCAGCGGCAGCCGGGCGATTCTACTGGGCTAGGCTTGCTGGTTTTGTTCCATGGCGCCGCGAATGAAGCGGAACAGCTTGCGCGCGTGGGTGGATGCCTGCTGGCTGTTGACGGCCCCTTTGGCACTGCGCACCAGCTGGTTCAACTGCTGGCGGTCCGTCTGTGGAAACGCCTCTATAAAGCTTGCCACGGTTTCCTGGCCTTCGGTGATCAGTCGGTCCCGCCAGTTCTCCATCAGATGGAATTGGCGCGCCAGCCGATCCTGCTGGATTTTCAGATCCGCCACCGCCGCCTCTATGGCTTCGTGATCGGCGCTGCGCATCAAGCGTCCCAAAAACTGATGGTGGCGGCGGAGCGCTTCGTTTTTCTTGATATTGCGGGTTTCCGCCAGGGCTTGAGCCAGCTCTGGTGTCAGGGGGATACGCGCCAGTTGTTCCGCATTCAAAGTGGTGAGATGCACGGCCAGTTCCTGCAGGGCGTGCATGTGCTTTTTCATGCGAGTCTTGCTGACGAATTCGTCGTCGCCTTCCGGTAGATCTCGGTCAAATTCATTCATAAGGCAGTCCGGTGTCAGGCGCTGTGTTCACTCAGGCCGGGCAGGCTACACCATCCCGAACCCGGGTAAAACCCTTCTCGTCATTCCCCTTCGCCGAATTTGTCGTTGATCAACGCCAGTAGCGCGGCCACCGCGTCCTGCTCATCGTCGCCATCGGCGCGGATTTCGATTTCGGTGCCCTTGGAGGCGGCCAGCAGCATGAGCGACATGATGCTCTTGCCGTCGATGGTTTTGCCGTTGCAGCAGACCTGCATTTTGCAGGCAAATCGCCCGCACAGATTGGCGAATTTGGTGGCGGCGCGGGCGTGTAGCCCCAGCTTGTTGGAAATAACGACTTTCTCGGAAATCATGGTCAGCTGCTGTATGAAATTATTGTTGTTGTTCCGCCGGACTTCATGGTGAGGTCTGTGACAGCTGGCGGTGGCGTGTTTGCACGTTGGGATAACGCTTCTGGAAATAGGCGTTCAAGCGATCCGCCAGATACACTGACCGGTGCATGCCGCCGGTACAGCCCACGGCAATGGTCAAATAACTGCGATTGTTGTGTTCAAAACTGGGAATCCATTTATCCAGAAACTGCACTATATCTTCGTACATGGCTTTCACCTCTGGCTGGGTATCCAGAAAATTTGCCACGGGTGCATCCAGCCCGGTGTAGGCGCGCAGTTCCGGTTGCCAGTAGGGGTTGGGCAGGCTGCGCACATCAAACACAAAATCCGCATCGACCGGAACCCCATATTTGAAACCAAAGGATTCAAACATCAGCGCCAGCCCCTGGCTTTCACTGCCGGCCACCTTTTTCTTCACCGCGCTGCGCAGCTCATGCAGGGTGAGGTTGCTGGTATCTATGGTGATGTCCGACAGACGCGCGACGGGTTCCAGAATGTCATTTTCCGCCCGCAGGGCCTCTTTCAGCCCGGTGGTTTTGTTGGACAGGGGGTGCTTGCGCCGGGTTTCACTGAAGCGCTTGATCAGCACCGTGTCGCTGGCATCCAGATAGACCACGGTGAAGCGCGCATTTTGCTTTTGCGCCCATTCGAGTATTTCTGGAAAGCGGCTGAGGTCGCCCCCCACATTGCGCGCATCTATGCCGACGGCGAATTTCATCGCGCTCTGGTTGTTGGCCTGGGATACTTCGGTGACGAGAGTGGGCAGCAGGTTCACCGGCAGATTGTCGATGCAGATAAAGCCACTGTCTTCCAGCAGCTGCAGGGCGGTGGTTTTACCGGAACCGGATCTGCCGCTGATGACCACAAATTCCATAAGCCGCCCCTAAGGTTGCAGAACTTCAGGTACTCGCTTCCGTAGCGACGCGGAAGAGCTCGCTGCCGGTTTCGGCGCGGCGCAGGGCCTGTACATAATTCGCGTCCTGCAAATGTTCGGCGAGCATGGCGAGGGTCTGGAGATGCTCGCTTTCGGCGTTTTCCGGCACCAGCATGGCGAAGATCACATCCACAGGCTGGCTGTCGACAGCGTCGAAATCTATGGGTTTGGCGAGCGTCATGAGCGCCCCTATGATGGCGCCGGAGGTTTTGAAGCGGCAATGGGGGATGGCGATACCTTCACCTATGCCGGTGGAGCCCAGGCGTTCGCGCGCCACCAGCTGCTGAAACAGCTCGTCGGCGTCGATATTTTCGGTTCCTTCAGCGATCAGGGAAGCCAGCACTTCCAGAGAGCGCTTTTTGCTGTTGCAGCTGGCGTGGCACAGGGTGCGTTTATGGGTGAGAAGCGATTCTATTTGCATACTTATACTTCGACCGCGTTCCAGGCGGGGGACCTCGCAGTCCCTCGCACAATGACATGGGTCGCCGCCCTTTAAACCAGCCTTTTGCGCTCATTGGACGGCGCAATTCCCAGCGACTCGCGATATTTGGCGATGGTGCGTCGGGCGACGTGGATGCCCTGCTCTTCCAGCAGGGCCGTAATCTTGGAGTCGCTGAGAGGCTTGCGGGGGTTTTCCGCCGCCACAAGCTTCTTAATGATAGCGCGAATGGCTGTGGAGGAACACTCGCCACCGGACTCGGTACTGACGTGGCTGGAGAAGAAGTACTTGAGTTCGAATATGCCCTGCGGGGTGTGCATGTATTTCTGGGTGGTGACGCGGGAGATGGTGGATTCGTGCATTTCGACCATTTCCGCCACGTCGTGGAGCACCATGGGCTTCATGGCTTCGGGGCCGTGATCGAGAAAGGCCTGTTGGCGTTCCACTATGCAGGTCGCCACCTTGAGCAGGGTTTCATTGCGGCTCTGGAGACTTTTGATGAACCAGCGCGCCTCCTGCAGATTGTCGCGCAGGAATGTGTTGTCGCTACTGCTGTCGGCGCGGCGCACCAATGAGGCGTAGTCCGGGTTGATGCGCAGGCGCGGCGCTATCTCTGGGTTGAGCTGCACCACCCAACGATTGTTTTCCTTTTTTACAAAAACGTCCGGCACAACATACTCAGTGGTGTCCTCCCCGATTTTCTCACCGGGGCGCGGATTGAGGCTCTGGATGATGCGAATCGCCTCCTGCAGTTCAGTCTCCTTGACCTTGAGTTTGCGCATCAGCTGTTTGAAGTCCCGGGCTCCCAACAGCGGCAGGTAGTGCTGCACCAAGTTGACCGCCACTGGGTAGGAGGGCAATGTGTCCGGCAGTTGGCGCAATTGCAGCAGCAGACATTCCGCCAGGTTCTGGGCGCATACTCCCGCCGGGTCGAACTGCTGCAGGCGGTGCAGGACGGCCATGACTTCATCCAGTTCCAGTTCTGGAAATTCGCGCTGGAGTCCCTGCCAGATCTCTTCGATGGATTGCACCAGCACGCCGCTGGAGCCCACCGCGTCGATTATCGCGTCGGCAATGGCGCGATCCTGGTCGGACATGGGGGTGAGGTTGAGTTGCCAGGCCAGATAATCCTGGAGGGATTCCGAGGTGCCGCGGCGGGATTCGAAATCCATGTCCTCGTTCTCCGGGCGGGAGAGTCCTGTGCCCGTCGGCGCGCTCTGATAAACATCGTCCCAACTGGTGTCCACGGCGAGTTCGGTGGGAATTTCGGTACTCCACTCCCCGTCGGGCGTGTGGTCTTCGCTGTCATCGCGGCTGGCGCCGTTCAGTTCTTCGTGGGGAGTCGATGGCTCCTGCGGGCTGGTGAAGTCCAAATCTGTTGCGCCGGAGGAGTAGTCTGCGCCGTTTTCCTCTTCGGCGACATCCAACATAGGATTGGTTTCCAGCGCTTCCTGGATTTCGCTTTGCAAGTCGAGGGTAGACAGTTGAAGAAGGCGTATGGCCTGTTGCAGCTGGGGGGTCATGGTCAGCTGCTGGCCGAGCTTGAGTTGCAGTGATTGCTTCATTCGTCAGTCTTTAGCCATTGCGAGGGAATGCCTAATTCTAGTCATCCCTCTTTTGACAAGCAATCGTTTTCGGTGATTTTTTAAGCAAACTTTGGGCCATTCATGGGTGCCCAGATTACAGACGGAAATTCTCACCCAGGTAGACTTTGCGCACCTTCGGATTGTCCATCACCACTTGCGGCGAGCCCTCGGCGATGATGTAGCCCTCGTTGACAATGAAGGCTTTTTCGCAGATATCCAGAGTCTCCCGCACATTGTGATCGGTGATCAGAACCCCCAGGCCGCGATTTTTCAAATGGGTGACTATGGTCTTGATATCGTTGACGGATATGGGATCGACGCCGGCGAAGGGTTCATCGAGCAATATGAATTCCGGATTGGTGGCGATCGCCCGGGCGATTTCCACCCTGCGGCGCTCTCCGCCGGACAGGGCCATGCCGAGGCTGTCGCGGATGTGGGTGACATGGAATTCCTGGAGCAGCTGATCGAGTACCTGCCGACGCGCCGAGCGGGAGAGATCGCGGCGGGTTTCCAGTATGGCCATGATGTTGTCCGCCACCGTCAGCTTGCGGAACACCGAAGCTTCCTGGGGCAGATAACTCAGGCCGGCGCGGGCGCGGCCGTGCATGGGCAGACGTGTCACTTCGCGGCCGTCGATAAACACTTGACCCTGATCCGCCCGTATCAGTCCGGCGATCATGTAAAAGCAAGTGGTCTTACCGGCACCGTTGGGGCCGAGCAGCCCTACGATCTGCCCGCTCTCCACCGCCATGGAAACATCGATGACGACCTTGCGCCCCTTGTAACTTTTCGCCAGGTGGCGCGCCTCCAGTTTTGCCATACCTCTATTCTTCCCCGTCCTGCTCGTCATCTCGGCGCAGGGAACGCGCGGGAATGACCATTTTGACGCGCTCATTCTGCTTGGCGTCGCTGCCGGCGGTGACAACCGACTTCTTCACGTCGTAGTCGATGCGATTGCCGCTCAGGCTGGTTCCTTCCTGCTGTAGAGAGGCCTGGTCTATGAGGTGCAATGTGTCCTGCGCGATGTTGTATTCCAGGCGCAGCGCTTCGGCTATGACGGGGCCTTCGTCTTCGGACGGCTTTTGTTGATAGCGGGCCGGACTGCCGGTGGCCACTATCTGGGTGACTTTGTTTTTGACGCTGTAGATCACCACCTGCTGGGCGTCTATGCGCATGGAGCCCTGTTGCATGACCACATTGCCTGTGTAGGTGGTGGTGCCCTTGATTTCGTCCCTCTCGGCACTGTCGGAGTGAATCGTGATGGGCTGATAGCGGTCGGCTTGCAAGGCGTCCGCCGGTGTTTGCCATGTGAACAGCAGGCTGATCAGGGCGGCCAGCGCCGGGCGCGATTTAATCGAGAATAGGTTCATGTTGGCCCCTGACTCGGTTCAACAGGTGAATGCGTTTATTGACCAGATCCACCTTCAAGCCCTGGGCTTCCAGGCGTCCCTGGGCGGAACTGATCAGCACCTCTGCATCGGTGCTGATGGTTTTATCCCGCGGCCGGATCTCCAGGCGGGAGGTAGTGAGTTCGGTGACCTGTTCGGCTTCATCCTTCTGCCAGATGCGCACATTGGGCCACAAGGTCAGCAGTGTGCCGTGCTCGCTCAGTTCGCCGGAATCCGCCGTGGCATACCAGGGGACGTCCTCTGTATGCAGTGTCAGCTGCGGTGCCTCCAGGCTGGTGAAATCACCTTCGCTCACCCGCGTCAGGTCTAGGCGGAAATGACGCAGGGTGTTGGCGACAAACTCGTAGCTCAGGTGGCCGTCCGGATCGAAATGTCGGGAGTGGGCCTGATCGATCACCGCATAGGGAAACAAACGGTCCCGGGCGGCCTGTTCGCCGAAGGGAATCAGTAGCTTGGGCGGCGCTTCCCACACTGCCACCACTACGGCGATCAGCGCAATCACCAGGGTCAGGTAAAGCCAGTTGTGTTTCATGGCATGTTTACAGATAAGGCGCCAGGGCGGCGGCAAAAGTACCCTGCGCTTGCATCAGCAGATCACAGGCTTCGCGCACGGCGCCTTCACCGCCGTTGCGCCGGCTGCACCAGTCGGCATATTCCAGCACAGTTGGATGGGCGTTCGGGACTGTGAGCGCGAGGCCCACCCGGCGCATCACACTTAGATCCGGCCAATCATCCCCCATGCAGGCGACTTCCCCCAATTGGCAGTCGGTGCCGAGCAGAAGTTCCTGTAGGGCGTGGAATTTGTCTTCCCGTCCCTGCTGGATTTGTGTGATGCCCAGATCGCGCGCGCGCTGCACTATGGCATCGCCCTTGCGCCCGGTAATGAGCGCCACCTGCACACCACTTTTCTGCAGCATTTTCAGGCCATGGCCATCCAGGGTGTTGAACACCTTGAGCTGTTCGCCGCCGGCGCCATAGTACAGGCGGCCGTCCGTGAGTACGCCGTCCACATCCAATACCAGCAGGCGGATGGTGCGCGCCCGGGTCATCAATTCGGATTCATTGAGCATGGGTCACACCAGGCCGGCCCGCAGCAGGTCGTGCATATGTACTACGCCCACCGCGCGCTTATGTTCATCGGTCACCACCAGAGTGGTGATCTTGCGGTTTTCCATGATGGTCAGAGCCTCCGCAGCCAGGGCGTTCTGACCGATGACAGAAGGGTTGCGGGTCATGATCGCGTCCAGGGCGACCGAGCGTATGTCGTAGCCTCTGTCCACAGCCCGGCGCAGATCGCCGTCGGTGAAGACCCCGAGCAATTGCTGCTGATCATCCACCACTGTTGTCATGCCCAGGCCCTTGGCAGTGATCTCTGCGAGAGCGCCCAACAAAGATGTGCCGGGTTTCACCCGCGGCACCGCATCACCGGCGTGCATGATATCGCTCACCCGCAGCAGCAGACGCCTGCCCAACACTCCCCCCGGATGGGAGAGGGCGAAATCCTCAGCCGTAAAGCCGCGCGCCTCCAGTAGCGCAACTGCCAGGGCGTCGCCCATCACCAGGGTTGCAGTGGTGCTGGAGGTGGGCGCCAGATCCAGGGGGCAGGCCTCGGAGACCACACTAACATCCAGTACCGCCTGGGCGGCCTCGGCCAGAGGGGAGTGGAGCTTGCCGGTCATGGTGATCATGGGCAGGCCGAGGCGCTTCAATATTGGAAGTAGGGTGAGTATCTCGGGAGAATTGCCGGAATTGGAAATGGCGAGCACCAGATCCCCGCGGGTGATCATGCCGAGGTCGCCGTGACTGGCTTCGCCCGGGTGAACAAAAAACGCCGGGGTGCCGGTGCTGGCGAGGGTGGCGGCAATCTTGTGGCCTATGTGACCCGACTTGCCCATGCCGGTCACCACCACTCGGCCGTGGCATTCCAGTATCAGCCGGCAGGCGCGGGTGAAACCTTCGCCTATGCGCTCCTCCAGAGCCGCCACAGCCTGCTGCTCCAAGCGCACTGTGCGACGGCCTGAGGCTATGAGGTCCTGATCTGCAATCTGCTTCATGGCGATCGTATGCGGTGTGAAGTGAAGAGCCGCACATGATAAGGGATCGGGCGGGGAAATATTAGAGCCGATTGGCCTGTGGCGGCCTTTGGAAGTCGTAATCCCTTCGCAATTGAGGGTGGCCCAAGTAAACTTTGCCGCGTCCGGGCAATCCAATCAGCGTTTGTCCCTTCATCGGTAAAGGAGATCTCCGTGATTTTGAATGCTCTGAAACAAACCCGCCATGTTGTTGCCTGCCTGATCCTCGGCCTGGTCTGCATATCCCAGGCGATGGCGCAGACGCCCCATGCGGCGCCGCACGAAGTAGTGAAAAGCGTGACCGAGTCCGTCATGGCAGTCATCAAGAACGGGGAGAAGGCCCTGAAGGAGAACCCTGAGCAATATTTTGCCCAGGTGCGCTCCACTCTGGAGCCATCGGTGAGCTTCTCTTTTATCGCCCGCAATGTGATGGCGTCCTACTGGGATCAGGCGACTGAGGAGCAGCGCAACCGTTTCACCGAAGCCTTTACCCGCGGCATGGTGGAGACCCTGGGCAAGGGTCTGGCCAACTACAGCGATCTCAAGATCATCACGCTGACGCCTGAGGGGAATCTGGCGGAGCTGAAGCGCGTGGAAGTGGTCCAGGAAGTGGCTGCCGCCGATGGCACCAGTCGCATTTCATACACCATGGCGGTGAACAAGACCGGTGAGTGGAAGCTGATCAATGTGGTGCTCAACGGAGTAAACCTGGGTAAAAGCTTCCGCGATCAGTTCGCCCAGTCCATGAAGCAGAACGACAACAATATCGACAAGGTTATCGCCAATTGGGCCCAGAAGGTCTGAGACGCTCTGCACTACGCGCGGCCCGGCGATTGACTTACACTAGGCGCCCTTTTTATTGACGCGGGTCCGGGCCGCGATTGGACAAAGGCTTTTTATGCTTGAACAAGACATCATCAACGCCGTAGTGGCGGCCATTCCCGACGCTCAGGTGCAGGCGCGACTGGAGGGCAACCACGCGCATCTGACCGTCACCAGTGCCGCATTTGCCGGCCTCTCTCCTGTCAAGAAGCAACAAATGGTCTACGCTGCCCTGGGTGAAGCCATTGCCAGCGGCGCTATACATGCCGTGCATATGAAAACCCTGGTGCCTGGCGCGCAATAGATTTGCTCTTTCACCCCGCGGGATACCCGCTCATGCAGACATATCACAATGGATAAGCTCATCATCTGTGGCGGCAAACCGCTCAACGGCGAGATCCGTATTTCCGGCTCGAAAAACTCCGGCCTGCCCATACTGGCCGCCACTCTGCTCGCCGAAGGGCCTATGCATATCGGCAATCTGCCGCATCTCAACGACATCACCACCATGCTCACCCTGTTGCGTTGCATGGGAGTCGGGGTGACTGTGGATGAACGCATGGGGGTGGAGATCGATGCCAGTGCCATCACCGGTTACTCGGCACCCTATGATCTGGTCAAAACCATGCGCGCCTCCATCCTGGTGCTGGGTCCGTTGCTGACCCGTTTTGGTCGGGCGGATGTCTCCTTCCCGGGTGGTTGCGCCATAGGCAGTCGGCCGGTGGATATCCACCTGCGCGGACTTGAGGCTATGGGGGCGACCATCGAGGTGGATGGGGGTTATATTCGCGCCCGCGCTCCCGTCGGCGGTTTGCGCGGTGCCCGATTCCTTATGGATATCGTCACTGTGGGCGGTACGGAAAACCTGCTGATGGCGGCTGTGCTGGCCAAGGGCAAGACCATACTGGAAAACGCCGCGCGCGAACCGGAGATCGTGGATCTTGCCCACTGCCTGGTGAAAATGGGGGCTCAGATAGAAGGTATTGGTACGGACACGCTCACCATTCACGGGGTGGATCGCCTCAGTGGCTGTGCCTATTCCGTCATGCCGGACCGAATAGAAACCGGCACCTATCTGACGGCTGCGGCTGCGACCCGGGGGCGTGTGCGCCTGCGGGATACCAATACCGGTATGCTGGATGCCGTACTGCTAAAACTGGAGGAGGCGGGCGCTCATATAGGTACAGGGCCCGACTGGATCGAACTGGATATGAAGGGGAACCGCCCCAAAGCGGTCAATGTGCGCACCGCTCCTTATCCTGCCTTTCCCACGGATATGCAGGCGCAGTTCACCGCCATGAATGCTGTGGCGGAGGGCACGGGTGCCGTTACAGAAACCATTTTCGAAAACCGTCTGATCCAGGTCCACGAACTGAATCGCATGGGGGCCCGTATCACCCTGGAAGGCAGCACTGCGATCATCAAAGGTGTGGAGCGGCTCAAAGGTGCACCGGTAATGGCCTCTGACCTGCGCGCTTCCGCATGTCTGGTGATCGCCGGTATGGTGGCTGCGGGGGAAACCCTGATCGATCGTATCTATCACATAGACCGCGGCTACGAATGTATTGAAGAAAAGCTGCAGATTCTCGGCGCCAATATTCAGCGCGTCTCCGGCTGAAGGAAACCACCATGTCACAGTTGACCATAGCGCTCACCAAAGGGCGGATCCTGGATGAGACCCTGCCATTGTTGGCTGCGGCGGGCATAGAGCCACTGGAGAACATCCAGAACAGTCGCAAACTGACGTTTGAAACCAGCTCTCCGGACGTACGCCTGCTGATATTGCGCGGGGTGGATGTGCCCACCTACGTGCAGTTCGGCGCGGCCGACGTGGGAGTTTCCGGAAAGGATACGCTGCTGGAGCACGGTGGCCATGGGTATTACGAGCCTTTGGATCTGCGCATTGCCCGCTGCCGCCTGATGACTGCCGGTCTAGTCGGACAGGCGCCGCGACCCGGACGCATCAAAGTGGCCACCAAATACGTCAATGTGGCCAAGCGGTTTTATGCGGAAAAAGGCCGCCAAGTGGACGTGATCAAACTCTACGGCGCCATGGAGCTGGCGCCGGTGCTGCAGTTGGCGGATGAGATAGTGGACATAGTGGATACAGGCAACACTTTGCGCGCCAACGGCCTGGAGCAGCGGGAGACCATTGCGGAAGTCAGCTCCCGTCTGATCGTGAACAAGGCCTCCATGAAGCTCAAACATTTTCAGATAGAAGCGCTTATCGACGCCATGGAAGCTGCGGTGGTCGAAATGAACGGCGGTCAGTAAACCGAGGTTGAACCATGACGATTTCCATACGCCGCCTGCACAGCGGTCACGCGGACTTTTCCCGGCAGCTCGGTGATCTGCTGGCATTGGAGCCGGCCAGTCAGGGCGCGGTGGAGAGCGCCGTCAATGCCATCATTGATCAGGTGAGGCAGCGCGGCGATGCCGCTGTGTTGGACTACACCAACCGCTTTGATCAGCGCGCCGCGCAATCCATGGAGGATCTGATGGTGGGTGCCGGGCAATTGGCGGCGGCCCTAGAGCGCATAGACCCGGATCACCGGCGGGCGCTGGAACAGGCCGCTGAGCGCATCCGGGAATACCACCTGCATCAGCGCCAGGATTCCTGGAGTTATGAAACCCCCGACGGCACATTGCTGGGCCAGCAGATTCGCCCCATGGACCGGGTGGGCATCTATGTTCCCGGCGGCAAGGCGGCCTATCCGTCCTCTGTGCTGATGACGGCGATTCCCGCGAAGGTCGCAGGTGTGCCGGAATTGGTGATGGTCAATCCGGCGCCGCGGGGAGAGGTGAATGACCTGGTGCTCGCCGCCGCATCTATCGCAGGCGTGGACCGGGTATTCAGCATAGGAGGAGCTCAAGCGGTGGCGGCATTGGCCTATGGCACTGCGTTTGTGCCGCGGGTGGACAAGATCGTCGGCCCGGGCAACATTTACGTGGCCACCGCCAAGCGCGCAGTGTTCGGACAGGTGGATATAGACATGATCGCCGGGCCGTCAGAGATTCTGGTAATTGGCGACGGCGGTACAGACCCGGACTGGATCGCCATGGATCTGTTCTCCCAGGCGGAGCACGATGAGGATGCCCAGGCGATTCTGATCAGCCCAGACGCTGCCTATCTCGACCGGGTGGAGGCGAGCATCCAGAGACTGTTGCCGACGCTCTCCCGCCGGGAGATAGCGGCCGCCTCTCTGGAAAAGCGCGGCGCTTTGATCCAGGTGGCAAATCTGGAGGAGGCGGTGAGTCTGGTCAATCGCATAGCGCCGGAGCACCTGGAGTTGTCGGTGGAGGACCCGGAGGCGTTGCTGCCGGGTATTCGTCACGCGGGCGCGATTTTCATGGGGCGTCACACCAGCGAGGCTCTAGGTGATTACTGCGCCGGCCCCAACCATGTGCTGCCCACCGCCGGCACAGCGCGTTTTTCTTCTCCTTTAGGGGTTTACGACTTCCAGAAGCGCAGCTCCCTGATCCGCTGCTCCGCGGCGGGCGCCGCTGATCTCGGGCGCATAGCGTCTGTATTGGCGCGGGGGGAGTCTCTGGAGGCCCACGCCCGGTCGGCGGAGTACCGCATCCCGGGCAGGGATTGATGCCTATCAGCCGGTGACGGGTTTTTTATCCAGCACGGCTTCCACTTTTTCCAACTTGCCGTTGCGGTAGAACTCTATGGCGACGGTCTCGCCTGGGCGGGATTCGGCGATCTGCTGGCGGCCGCGGGCGCCGTTGCCCACCAGTTCATCGTTGATTTTGACGATTACATCACCCGGCTGGAGTCCCGCCATATGGGCGGGGCCGTTGTTGTAGATGCGGGTGACCACCACGCCATTGGTGGAATTCAGCTGAAATGAATGTGCCAGCTGCGGGGTCAGGCTCTGCGCCTCCACGCCCAACCAGCCGCGCACCACCCGGCCGAATTCCACTATGTCTTTCAATGTGCGCACGGCTGTGTCGGCAGGTACCGCCAGACCTACCCCATCCAGGTCGGAGTTGCCTATGCGATCCAGTATGGCGGTGTTGATTCCCAGCAGGTTGCCGTGGATGTCGATGAGTGCACCGCCGGAGTTACCCGGATTGATGGCAGCGTCGGTTTGCAGGAAGTTTTCGAAGGCGCTAATCCCCAGGCCATAGCGGCCGGTGGCGGAGATGATTCCCTGGGTTACGGTCTGACCCATGCCGAATGGATTGCCTATGGCGAGCACTATGTCGCCCACTCGGGCGGTTTGGGGGCTGCCTATGGGAATGGCTTTCAGTCCGTCCAGCTCGATTTTCAGCACCGCTAGATCATTTTCTATATCGACACCTATGACCCGCGCCTTGCTTTCGCGCCCGTCCTGCAGCTGTACCACTATCTCATCCGCCCCATTGATCACATGATTATTGGTGAGCAGATAGCCTTGTTCGCTGATGATCACCCCGGAACCCAGGGCTGATTGCATGCGTTCCTGACGGGGGATGTCGGCACTGTTGTAGAAGTAGCGGAACAGTGGGTCATTGAACATACGATGGGTGGTGCGGTGGATTTTCTTGCGGGTGAAGATGTTCACCACGGAAGGGGCCGCCCGGCTGACCGCATCGGCATAGGAGCTGGTCGCATGCTCATAGTGGTTGCCCGCAAGCAGAAATGGCGCTTGGGCGGGCTGCAACTGACGCGTGCGCGGGTTGAGTTCTGGAAACAATTGCAGCACCGTAAGGGCGATCAGCAGGCCAAAGACCGCCGGCCAGCGAACATAATCGAAAATTGTTTTCCACATACTCGATCTACCCACTCGTGTGCGTCCCCGAGTGCGCACTTGTTAAACCTAATTAAGTTTTGCGTTTTATACCGTCGGCATCCACCAGGGCCGCCACTTCATCTTCGTCCTTTAACCCGAATTCCTCACTCAGCATGCCGTGACTGCCCGGAATCTTGGGTGCCCAGTCGCGCGGGGGCTCAATGGGAACCTGACCCAGAATAGGGGCCTCCTGCTGCTCGCTTTCCGCAGCGGCGAACAGCTGGCGCCCGATTTCGGTGTTGGTCAGCTGCATGGCGCCCAGCGCCAGATGTTCGTGCAGCTCCCTGTAACTTTGTGTCAGTTCGCGCACTTTCTGCGCAGTTTCGCTGAAATGTTGCGCTACATCCTGCTGATAGCTCTCCAGTTCGCGCTTGGCGTCGGCCAAGCGTTGCTCTATCTCTTTATGCTGCACCGGTGCCACCCAGTTGCGTCCCACCAGGGCGCCAACAACGCCGCCGATAAGCAGTGCAATAACTCCTACGACAATCAGGCTTTCTAATGGAAACACGAATGACTCCTTACGGCAGACGAAGATAATGGACACCAAGTGGCGCCCAAAGTGCTCAGGACGCGGCGCGCCAGTAGTCTGAGCACGGGTAAAGGCCCTGTAATCATACTCTTATGTGCGTCAAGTTTCCCCCTGGACTTGCGGTTTCGCCGCTTCCGCCTGTGTATCGGGCGGGTGAAATTGCGCCGCGAAGCGGGCCCGCGGTACAGTACGCGCCCCGCGAAGGCCAGGATAAGCCAGCCCTTTTGGATTCAGACCGTTTGAAGACCGCCATGAGTGAAAGCCCCCTCAGCCGCTATGAGCGCGACCTGCAAAATCCCGGTTTTCAGGCGGATGATGCCCAGCGCCACGCCGTAGAGCAGCTGCATCAACTTTATCGGGCACTTATCCAGCCGGGTCCCTCTGGATGGCGACAATGGTTTCGCAAGCCGGAGCCCGTGAAGGGCTTATATATGTGGGGCGGGGTGGGACGCGGCAAAACCTACCTCATGGACACGTTTTTCGAATCCCTGCCGTTCCCGCAGAAGATGCGCACCCATTTCCACCGCTTCATGAAGCGTGTCCACGCGGAGCTCACACGCTTCAAAGGCGAAAAGAATCCTCTGGAAAAGGTGGCTGCGGTACTCGCCGCAGAGGCGCGCGTCATATGTTTCGATGAATTTTTTGTCGTGGACATCACTGATGCCATGATCCTGGCCAATCTGCTCAAGGCGCTGTTTGCCCGGGGTATCACCCTGGTGGCCACTTCCAATGTCGAGCCAAGTGCGCTTTATAAGGATGGATTGCAGCGTGAGCGCTTCCTGCCGGCGATCGATCTGCTGCGCGAGCGGCTGACGATCCTGAACGTGGATGGCGGCACCGACTATCGTCTGCGAGCTCTGGTCAAGGCGGATCTGTATTACACGCCTCTGGATGAAACTGCGGAGCGGGCCATGGAAGCGTGCTTTCTCCGCCTGGTGCCCGATATACACACTGTGCGGCGCGATGTGGATCTGGCGGTGGAGGGGCGCACCATCCGCGCCCTGAGGGATGCGGAGGATGTGGTCTGGTTCGACTTCAGGGCGCTGTGCGACGGGCCGCGCTCGCAGAACGACTATATAGAATTGGCCAGGGAGTACCACGCGGTACTGGTATCCAATGTGCCGGAATTCGGTCAGCGCAACGATGACCAGGCCCGGCGCTTCATTTATTTGGTGGATGAGTTCTACGACCGCCGGGTGAAGCTCATAGTGTCCGCCGCCAAGCCGCTCGAGAGCCTCTACGGCGACGGCCGCTTGGCATTCGAATTCCAGCGCACCCAGAGCCGACTGCTGGAGATGCAGAGCCGGGAGTATCTAGCGCAGGCTCACAAAGCCTGAGATCCGACAATTTCTCTCCAGCTGCTTGAAAAACACACACGGCTTCTGTAGGATTCGCGCTCCTTTTTGTCCGCCGCTTGCGGGCGAGGTTGTTCCATTCCGGATTATCCGGGTTCCGTTTGTACCCTACGTTTACAGGCCTACAACATGAAGACTTACAGTGCCAAATCTGAAACAGTAAAACGTGACTGGTACATTGTCGATGCATCAGGCAAAACCCTCGGCCGTCTGGCTGCGGAGCTGGCCCACCGTCTGCGTGGCAAGCATAAGCCTGAATTTACCCCCCATGTGGACACGGGTGATTACATCGTTGTAATCAACGCTGAAAAAGTTCGCGTGACAGGTAACAAGGCGAAAGACAAGATCTACCATCACTACACAGGCTATCCCGGCGGTATCAAGTCCATCAGCTTCGAAAAGCTGATCCAGAAAGCCCCCGAGATGACCATCCATAGCGCCGTCAAAGGTATGTTGCCGCGCGGTCCCCTGGGGCGGGCTATCTTCAAAAAATTGAAGGTATATGCTGGTGAAACGCATCCGCATAGCGCCCAACAACCCCAAGTTCTCAATTTTTAACGGTAGGTGACCTATGGCAGGCGAACAATACTACGGCACAGGCCGCCGCAAAACCGCTACGGCGCGCGTGTTCATTTCTCAGGGTAGTGGCAACATCAGCATCAACGACCGCACTCTGGAAGATTATTTCGGCCGCGAAGTGGCGCGCATGATCGTGCGTCAGCCGCTGGAGCTGACCGGTAACACGGATAAATTCGACATCAAAGTCACCGTCAAAGGCGGTGGTAGCTTCGGTCAGGCGGGCGCTATCCGTCACGGCTTGACCCGAGCGCTCATGGCCTATGATGAGAGTCTGCGTTCCGATTTGCGTAAAGCTGGCTACGTCACGCGCGACTCGCGCGAAGTGGAGCGTAAAAAGGTCGGTCTGCGCAAAGCGCGCAAGCGTCCTCAGTACTCCAAGCGTTAATTGTCTTCTGTATCTGTCCGGAAGCCCGACCCATGTCGGGCTTTTTTTTGGCCGCTTGGGTTCAACCTGCGGGAGAAGGTGTTTTGCAGACGCGTATTTCCTTGTAAGGCATGGGTATTTTCATTACCATGTTGCGGTTTTTTTTGGGCACTTGGGACACACAATTCGACTCGGCATCGCCGCCGTATCCGCGCCGGCATCAATCCTATTTTTAAAGAGTATTAACGGACCCGGCGCCGCGGTTTGATTGTTCATCCATTCTCGAACTTTATCTTTTATTAAAGCTGTCACGGGAGATTTGCGTCATGAGTAATGACGGTGTAAACCAGGGGCGTCGCCGTGTTCTTACGGCCATGACGTCCGTAGTGGGAGCCGCAGGGGTGGTCGGTGTTGCCGTGCCCTTTGTCGGTTCCTGGAATCCCAGCGCCAAGGCCAAGGCTGCCGGTGCACCAGTTGAAGTCAACGTTTCCAAGCTGGAACCGGGTCAGATGATCACCGTCGAGTGGCGGGGCAAGCCGGTTTATATAGTGCGACGCACTGCGGAGGCGTTGGCGGGATTGAAAGTGATGGAGTCGGAATTGCGCGATCCCACGTCTGAGAAATCCGTGCAACCGAATTATGCGCGCAATGAAGCCCGCTCGATCAAACAGGAATTCGCCGTGCTCTTGGGATTGTGCACACACCTGGGATGTGCCCCCGGCTATCAGCCGGCGGTGGGCGCCCTGGATATAGGCAGCGTGGAGTGGCAGGGCGGATTCTTCTGCAAATGCCATGGCTCCATGTTCGATTTGGCCGGACGCGTACTCAAGGGAGTGCCTGCACCTATCAATCTGGAGGTTCCCCCGCACAAGTATCTCAGCGATACCGTAATTCTCATCGGCGAAGATCAGGAGGCGTAATCCAATGACCAAGTGGCTGTCAGATTTGTGGAATTGGATTGATTATCGCCTGCCGGTGCAGCGCGCGTGGGATACCCACATGGCGAAGTACTATGCGCCGAAAAATTTCAATTTCTGGTATTTCTTTGGCGTCCTGTCCCTGTTGGTGCTGGTCAACCAGCTGCTGACCGGTATTTGGCTGACCATGAACTTCGAGCCCTCCGCTGAGGGGGCGTTCGCGTCGGTGGAATACATCATGCGCGATGTGCCCTACGGCGATATCCTGCGTTACATGCACTCCACCGGAGCTTCCGCGTTTTTCGCAGTGGTGTACCTGCATATGTTCCGCGGCTTGATGTATGGCTCCTACAAGGCTCCGCGCGAGCTGGTATGGATTTTCGGCATGCTGATCTATGTGGTCCTCATGGCAGAGGCCTTTATGGGATACGTATTGCCCTGGGGTCAGATGTCCTATTGGGGCGCTCAGGTGATCGTGAACCTCTTCGGTGCCATTCCTGTGGTGGGAGAGGATCTCGTACAGTGGATTCGCGGCGACTACCTGATTTCCGGCGCTACGCTCAACCGCTTTTTTGCCCTCCATGTGGTGGCTCTGCCCATAGTGCTGCTGGCCCTGGTGGTGCTGCACATTCTGGCGTTGCACCAAGTGGGCTCCAACAACCCTGACGGTATTGAAATCAAGAAGAACAAGGATGCCAATGGTGTTCCTCTGGACGGCATAGCGTTCCATCCTTACTACACAGTTCATGACTTGGTGGGCGTGACCGTCTTCCTGTTCGTGTTCTGCGGCATTATTTTCTTCGCGCCGGAAATGGGCGGATTTTTCCTGGAGTTTGCCAACTTCGAACAGGCCAATGCTCTGAAGACTCCGGACCATATAGCCCCGGTCTGGTATTTCACACCCTTCTACGCCATGTTGCGCGCCGTGACCATCGACATAGGGCCTCTGACTTCCAAGTTCCTGGGCTTTATCGTCATGGCTGCCGCCATCGCCATTCTGTTCGTATTGCCCTGGCTGGATAGAAGCCCGGTCAAATCCATACGCTACAAAGGTACCTTCAGCCGCGTGGCCCTGATCGTCTTCGCCGCTGCGTTCGTCATCCTGGGTTATCTGGGTGTTCAGCCGCCGACTGCGGGAAGAACCATTCTGGCGCAGGTATGTACAGCGCTGTACTTCGCTTACTTCATCGGTATGCCCTTCTGGACCCGCCGGGAACGATGTCTGCCTGTGCCCGAGCGCTTGCAAATGAAAGGTTTGAGCAAGGGGCTGGTGGCCGCCGGTTTTGCCCTGTTCGTAGTGTTGGTGGTCGTGCCGATCAAAGCCGTGGGCGCCACCGAAGGTGGGCCTTGCGGTGCCGTTCCCTGTCTGGAACCCTACAAACCCTTCGATATCCGTGACCAGGAATCTCTGCAGCGCGGCCTGAAGTATTTCGTCAACTACTGCATGGGCTGCCACAGCGCCAACTATTCGCGTTATGGCCGTGTGGCGGAAGATCTCGGCATTCCGGAAAACGTCATGCTGGAGAACGTGATTTTCTCCGATCAGAAAATCGGTGAGCTCATGACAATCTCCATGACGCCCCAAAAATCTAAAGTCTGGTTTGGTGCAACACCTCCGGACTTGAGTCTGGTGGCAAGATCCCGCTCCCCCGAGTGGCTCTACACCTACCTGCTGACCTTCTATCAGGACGACTCCCGCCCCACAGGAGTCAACAACAAAGTGTTCGAGAACGTCGGTATGCCCCATGCAATGCTTGAGCTTCAGGGGCTGCAGCAGTGTGCACCTGGGCCTAAGCTCGACTCTCACGGCAAGCCGCTGCGCAATGCGGTCGGAGAGCCGGTCAACGATCCTTGTGGCACATTGCAGGTGGGCAATCAGAAGGGCAGCATGACTCCCGAAGAGTTTGAGCGCGCCACTTATGATCTGGTGAATTTCCTGGAGTACGTGGCCGAACCCGGCGCTGCGAATCGGGTGCGTATCGGCATCTATGTGATGATGTTTTTACTGGTGCTGCTGGTTTTCACTTGGCTGCTCAACCGCGAGTACTGGAAGGACGTTCACTAATGTGCTGTTCCCCGGGCGCCGGAGGGCGCCCGGGTTATCTGGGAGATGATGCATGGGCGCCTCTGCCAAACGTTCCGCCATGACCCTCTTTTCCGATGCCAGGGATCACTATAGCCATAGGGTGCGGATAGTCCTGTGCGAAAAAAATGTGACGGTGGAGGTGGTGACGGCAGATCCGCAGGATCTGCCCGCCGAATTGCTCGAAGTCAACCCGCATAAATCCCTGCCCACCCTGGTGGATCGTGACCTGATGGTGTACGAGTCCCGGGTGATGATGGAGTATCTGGATGAGCGGTTTCCCCACCCGCCATTATTGCCGGTCTATCCGGTGGCGCGGGCGGAGATTCGCCAATTCATCTACCGCTTGGAGCAGGATCTGTGTCCGCTGGTGGATACACTGAGCCACAGCCGCAGCAAGGAGCAGGTGTCCGGCGCGCGCCGAAAACTGGCGGAGGAGCTGATTGCCATAGCGCCCATCTTCGCGGAGCGGCCGTTCTTCATGAGTCAGGATTTTTCTTTGCTCGATTGCTGTTTCGCGCCTATTTTGTGGCGTCTACCGGCATTCGATATCAACCTTCCTCAGGCGCGTCCGGTACAGCCGTTGCTGGATTATATGCAGCGTGTTTTTCAGCGGGAGACTTTCCAGGCCAGTCTGACAGATTGGGAAAAAAGCCTGCGCAAGTCATAGGCGGCACACACATTCGGGGGAGAAACCTGTGACCAAAGCGACCATGACCTCCAGCCGTCCCTACTTCATTCGCGCCCTTTACGAATGGATCGTGGACAACTCCCTCACCCCTTACTTGGTGGTGTTCGCCCGTGCCGATGGCGTGCAAGTGCCGCAGCAATACGTCAATAAGGATGGCCAGATAGTGCTGAACATAGCCCCGCGCGCTGTGATCGGACTGGACCTGGGCAATCAGGGCGTGAGTTTCAATGCACGATTTGGAGGAATTCCCACGGATATTTTTGTGCCGTGTCACGCGATCCTGGGGATCTACGCCAAGGAAAACGGTCAGGGCATGATGTTTGAGCCGGAACCTCCGTCCTCCCCCCCGCCCAAACCCACAGAGCCGGGCCCCGGCGCAGGGTCAGCGGAAAAGCGCCCCAGCCTGAGAGTAGTGAAGTAGCACCTCGGCCAGTTATAGCGAAATCATCTAAATCTATATTTTAGATTTCGAAACCTTCTTACACGGGCAAGCCTCCGGGCCCGTGTTTACTCCTACAATCACCTACTATAAGTCCGCCTTTTTTCGCGGCTCCTCATTCCAATAAGCAAATAATCGGAGATTTATATGGGTTTCTTGCAACACACCTTGGGCATTCTCCTGCGTCCAGGCACCGAATGGAAAGCCATCCGTGAGGACAAGCGTTCTTTTCTTCAGGTATTTGTCGGACAGGTGCCGTTTCTGGCTCTGATCCCCGCAGTCTCCGCTTACATAGGCGTCACCCAGGTGGGCTGGACCGTGTCCGACGGAGAGCCTGTGCGCCTCACCACCACCAGTGCCGTGTCGCTTTGTGCGCTGGCCTATGTGGCGCTGCTGGCGGGAATCTATGCCCTGGGAAATTTCATCAACTGGATGTCGCGCACCTATGGGGTGGAGGGCGATGAGGCTTCGCGCCATTACGGGGCCATGGCGCTGGCGGTGTATGTATCCTCGCCCGTACTAATCGCGGGTATTGCCAATCTGTATCCGGAACTCTGGTTCGTCATGGTGGTGATGGGTTTGGCGGGTGCTTATGCGATCTACTTGGTGTATCAGGGTATCCCCATTCTCATGAATATCCCCAAAGAGCAGGCCTTCATGTATGCCACCTCCGTGGTCACTGTGGGACTGGTGTTGGTGGTGACCATCCTGGTAGCCACAGTGGTTATCTGGGGTATGGGCATAGGTCCGGTCTATATAGATTGACGATCCTTCCGGGGGCGGCAATCGGGTAGTAGACAACAAATAAAAAGACGCGGTGGGCTTGGATGGATTGTCCCGACATTATCGATTTTGAAGCCTCCGGTTTCGGCGCTGACAGTTATCCCATAGAGGTGGGCTATTCGCTCGCGTCGGGCGAGCGCTTCTGTGTGCTGATTCGCCCTCACGAATCCTGGTCCTATTGGGATTTCCGTGCCGAGGGTATCCACGGTATCAGCCGCAGCCTCTTGCAGACGAAAGGCGCGGATGTGCGCGACGTGTGCCGTGAACTCAATGCGCGCCTGAAGGGGCGCACCCTCTATTCCGATGCCTGGGTTGTCGACAAGATCTGGTGCAATCGCCTCTATGAGGCTGCGGGAATGTGGCCGAGCTTTCGCCTCAGCGCCATAGAAAACGTCCAGTCCGAATGTCAGTACTTCATCTGGGATGAGGTGCGACAATCCCTACTGCAGGAGAGTCGGCAGCGCCGGCATCGCGCCAGCGCTGATGCGGAATTCATTCAGCAGGTCTACCGTCAGACCTACCGGCAGTGCCGGCCCATCAACTGACGCGGAGTAGGGGAACTGGGCAGTCCAGACAGTCCGCCAGTGCCCGGAACAGCTCCGCCTCCTCGTGTGTGACCTTGCCATCCGCCTGAATCGCAGCCGCGAGCGCTTTAAGAAACTGCGGCTTTTCCAGCGGCCGCAACTGCTCCAGCTGTTTCAGCGCTGCGTCTAACTGAGCTATGGCGGGTAGAGGTGTGTCGGGTGTGGGTATCCTCTGGGGCAGATGTGCAGCCGCGGCCTCAAATGCGGCAGTGCGCGTGGATGCGTCGTCGCAGACCATCAGCAGCACGGTCGCCACAGCGTCGGACACCTGTTTCAGGGACAAATGTCCGCGGGCAACGCGATTCTCGCAATTGGCGCTGACCGTGCGGTAGAGGCACCATTCCAACAGAGAAATCTGCTCATCCGCTTTGATGAGCGCCACCAGATTGCGTTTGAATCCCTCGTATTGGGCGGGGGACAGGTTTTTCAGGGCTGGAATGGCCAATTCCACCAGGGGCAGGTATTGACTGCGGGCCAGGGCGTCTATGGCCGGTTGCAGTTGTTCCAGGGCGGACCAGGTTTCGCTGTCGCAGTGCTGCCGCAGATGCGCCCGCTGCCGCTCGCGGTACTCGGTATTTTTATCCAGCAGCAGCCCGAAGAGCAGGGCGCGGGCGCTGAAGGGGTCATGGGCGGCGTCGTGGAGCGCTTGCGGCAGTTCATGCAGAAAATCCTGCGCCGCCGCCAGACTTTCCGCCTGAGGATTGCCGATGCTTGCCACCGCCGCCACCAGCCCCAAGGCCTGTTCTGCCGAAACGCCGCTGGCGGGAGGAGCCGGGGCGGGTTCCGCCGCAGGTTCCTCTTTTTTAGCGCTGGGTGTAATCATGGCACCGTTCCAGCGCGGCTGGATTTTGCGGATGCGCTCGGACAGGTCGGGATGGGTGGCCATCAAGCGGCCGAGAAAATGGCTCACGCCCTGGGCGAAATACAAGTGGCTGTACTCCGTCGCCCGCTCATTGTCCAACAGGGCGTGACGGCTGTGTCCGCCGATTTTTTTCAGTGCGTTGGCTATGCCGTCCGGGTTGCGGGTGAATTGCACCGCCGAGGCATCGGCGAGAAATTCCCGTTGGCGGCTCACAGCCGCTTTGATCAGATTGCCGAAAAAGACCCCGCAATATCCGAGAATCACCAGGGCCAGACCCAAGCCCACCTGTGCTCCCCGATTTTTGTCGTTGCTCCTGCGGGCGGTTGAACGCAGCAGAAAGGAACCTATGAGGCCTATGACCAGAATGCCGTGCAATATGGCCACCAGGCGCAGATTCAGGCGCATGTCGCCATTGTGAATGTGGCTGAATTCATGGGCGATCACGCCCTGGAGTTCTTCCCGATTGAGCAGCTCCATGGCGCCTCGGGTAATGCCTATGACGGCATTGCGCCGGTCGGAGCCCGCAGCGAAGGCGTTGATGGCGGATTCCTCCAGCACATAAACCTGAGGCACAGGGTTGCCGGAGGCTATGGCCATCTCCTCCACTACATTGAGAACTTTCTTCTCCTCCGGATCCCGGGTGTTGGGAGGAATCAGTCGGCCCCCCAACATCTCCGCCACTTTGCGACCGCTGCCGCCCAGTTGCAGCATCTTATAGAAGGAGCCGCCGATCACCACCAGCAATACGGAGGCTGAGGTGTAGTACAGCAGGTCCGACTCCATCAGCCGCTGTATCAGCCCCCCCCAGCCGGCGTGAACCGCGACTCCCAGGTTGGGTGAGTCTATAGGCTGCTGGAGCATTTGCAGAGCCATGCCTGCGACCAGGGCGGTCATCAGAATCAGACAGAGCACGGCGGCGGCCATCAGCAGCACCAGCACCAGCGTTTTGCGCCGCGCCCGATCCTGTTCGGCAAAAAAATTCATGGAGAAGATGTCTCAGCTAAAAAAAGGGCGCGCGGCCGAGGCCGCGCTTTTGAAATCAAAAATTTAAAAGGAGACTTTGGGGGCCTGTTGGATTTCGGCGCTGTCCGCAAACTCCAGCAGTTTGGCATCCAGGCTGTGGCCAAAGAGGTTCGCGAACACAACGGGTGGGAAGCTTTGGCGATAGACGTTGTATTCGGTGACGGCGTCGTTGAAGGCCTGACGGGAGAAGGCCACTTTATTTTCCGTGGAGGTGAGCTCCTCGGTCAGTTGCATCATGTTTTGATTGGCTTTCAGATCGGGATAGGCTTCCATCACCACATTGAGGCGACCCAGGGCGTTGGTCAGCATATGTTCCGCACCTGCCAGCCCCTGCATGGCTTCCGCGTTGCCGGGGTTGGCCGCAGCGGATTTCAGTCCCGCCAGGGCGGTGTTGCGCGCGGCGATCACCGCTTCCAGTGTCTCGCGCTCATGGGCCATATAAGCCTTGGCGGTTTCCACCAGATTGGGGATCAGGTCATAGCGGCGCTTGAGTTGGACCTCGATTTGCGAGAACGCGTTTTGATAGCGATTTTTGAGTGCCACCAGTTTGTTGTAGATGGCGATGACATAAAACACCAATGCGACGACTACAACCAAGACAATGAGCGTGGATATATCCATGACGGGTTCCTGATGGACTGGTTATCGAGTTATTCAGTCTAACCACGCTCTGTCACAAAACCAAGTTTGGAAAAAGGGCAGGTAAAGACGGTTTTGGTCGCGATATTCATCAGAATGAATTGCCAGCCATACTAGAATCCTGGCCCTAAAGCCCAAGTTCATCGACCAGCAGGAGTTACCATGAGTGATCCAATCGTAATTGTTGGTATAGCGCGCACCGCCATGGGCGGCATGAGCGGCGTGTTCAGCGAAATGACTGCCCCCCAGTTGGGAGCCGAAGCCATCAAAGGGGCGCTGGCGGATGCCGGAGTCGCCCCGGATGATGTGAGTGAGGTTTTGATGGGCTGTGTGCTGCCGGCAGGTCTCGGTCAGGCGCCGGCGCGTCAGGCCGCCATAGGCGCAGGTCTTCCCCAGAGCACCCCCTCCTCCACGGTGAACAAGGTCTGCGGTTCAGGGATGAAAACCGTGATGATGGCGGCGGATAGCATTGCGGCCGGCCATGCGGAAATAGTGGTCGCCGGCGGTATGGAGAGTATGACCAATGCCCCCTACATGCTCACCAAGGCCCGTTCCGGCTATCGCATGGGCCACGGCGAACTGCTCGATCACATGTTCCTGGATGGTCTGCAGAACGCCTATGACGGCGGACTCATGGGCAATTTCGCCGAGGCCACCGCAGAAAAATATCAATTCAGCCGGCAGCAGCAGGATGAATTCGCCATAAATTCGCTCAATAAGGCCAACGCGGCGATCAAGGCCGGTCATTTCCAGCGGGAGATAGTGCCGGTGACAGTGAAAAGCCGCAAAGGCGAGACCCTGGTGGCCGTGGATGAGCAACCGGGCAATGCCAAACCCGACAAGATTCCCACCCTGAAACCCGCATTCAAAAAAGACGGCACAGTGACGGCGGCCAATGCCAGTTCCATCTCCGATGGCGCCGCTGCGCTGGTGTTGATGCGTCAGAGCACGGCGCAGAAAAAGGGTATCAAGCCACTGGCCGTCATCAAAGGGCAGACCCAGTTTGCCCAGGCGCCCGAGTGGTTCACCACAGCGCCTGTGGGCGCCATGAAAAAACTGCTGGAGCAGGTCAATTGGTCAGTCTCGGAGGTGGATCTGTTTGAGATCAACGAAGCGTTTGCGGTGGTGACCATGGCGGCGGCGCGGGATCTGGAGATACCGGCGGAGAAAATCAATGTTCACGGTGGCGCCTGCGC
>Ga0065721_10049424_pt1 | contig 34581 bp, 29 predicted proteins | sample Mesricmetagenome_FD_59108 | JGI IMG/M metagenome (GOLD analysis project Ga0065721, IMG submission 59108) | Mesophilic microbial community from rice straw/compost enrichment Sample: eDNA_1 v2 (version 2) | ecosystem: Engineered > Solid waste > Grass > Composting > Bioreactor | place: USA: Davis... | reverse complement strand
CTACCCAGGCGGTCCATAGCGCAACGGAAACCAACTGTAGAGCTTCCCTGGTCTTCTTCCATAAAGCGGCGTGTACCGGGGCTCAGCCAATAAGGACGGTCGTTCCAGCTACCACCTTTGATCACCCTCGATTTGTCGCTGATAAGGGTGGTAACACCATAACCGCGGCCGGTGACCAGGTTTTGTTGCATAGAATCGGAACCATAGCTAACACCGGCAACCAGTGAGTCACCATCGAGGTAGTTGATCACATTACCTTTCTGGTAGTTGCGGCGGTTTTTGCTTTCTTCATCGGTCACTTCTACCGTTTTTACGCGGCCCAGGCTGTCTTTTTCAAATTCACCATCTTTGTTCCTGTACACATTCTGGAACCTGTTACCACGATAGGGAGATACGTCGTCGGCATCGGTGGGCGACAGCGGACGGTAAACATCACCTACCCACTCGCTTACGTTACCTGACATATTATATAAACCAAAGGCGTTGGGGTAGAAAGAAGTTACCGGTGCAGTATATACAGCACGGTCGTTCAAACCACCGGCTACACCCATGTTATCACCATTACCACGTTTGAAGTTGGCCAGGAATGTACCCTGCCAGGTACCACGGCGTGAATCGCGCAGGCCATTGGTGTTCTGGCTCCAGGAATATACCTGTTTGTTGGCGATCAACTCTTCACCACGTTTTCCTTCCTTGCGGCTGGGGTTGGGGTTTTGACCAACCAGGGCCAGCGCAGCGTACTCCCACTCAGCTTCTGTTGGAAGGCGGTAGTTGGGTAACAGGATACCGTCTTCAAAAGTAACTGTAGTTCTGGGGGTACCGTTGGGATTCTTCAACGGGTTCTTTTTAGAGCGAACATTGTTTCCGGGAGTAGGTGTGGTTAAACCTAACAAATAGGCTTTGGTGTTGAATGACTCACCGCCCTGTCCCTGGATATTTTTAAGGCTGCTTTTGTTGATAAAGCCTTTGTCGAGCAATGCTTTTTCGTTTACGCGGTCAGAACGCCATAAACAGAAATCGTGCGCCTGCCTCCAGGTTACACCTACTACAGGATAGTAGTTGTAAGAGGGGTGACGCAGGTAATATTCAACCAGAGGCTCATTGTAGGCCAGCTCGCTACGCCATACCAGCGTATCGGGCAATGCGCCTTCGCGTACTTCCTTGTACTCATCACCATCAAAAACGTTGTTGATCCAGTACAGGTACTCGCGATAGTGGATGTTGGCCACTTCCGTACGGTCGATATAAAATGAGTTGACTGTTTTGCGGGTGGGAATATTATTCCAGTCGCCCATGATGTCTTCTTCAGTGGCGCCCATCATAAAGGTACCACCCTGAACAAACACCAAACCGGGGCCTGTGCGTTGTTCCTTCTCGCGGGATACCTGATACCCGCCCATGTTCTTATCATTGTAATTCCAGCCCGTTACAGCAGATGCTTCTTTTTTACCGCCGCCAAACAGTTTCCCATTTTTACAGGAAGACACTGCTGCAGCGCAGGATAGTACGATAAAAAGGTTTTTCAAATTCATTTTGACAAATTTTGCCTTTGGTTCAATATGGTTAAACGCGGTTATTCTGCAAATATTGTACGAACCATGGGTTGTTATCCACAAAGACGAAATTAGAAATAAGAAAGCAAAAATGAGAAATAAAAAAGTGGTATACAGATACTTACTTTCTTATTCCTTATTTCTCATTTTTGATTTTTAATTTCACGGAATGATTTGTAGCCCTGTTATCCGCCTTATGATGGCAGGTTTTTGCCTTATCACAAGCCTGCAAAGTACCGCTCAAAGGGTATATACGGCCAATTCGGTATTGGCGACGGGTAACTGGTATAAATTCTCTGTGGACGCTCCGGGCATATACAAGATCGACCTTCCTTTTCTTAACACACTCGGTATCAATACTTCTTCCTTACAATCGGCCTCCATCAGGCTGTTTGGCAATGGCGGGCATATGCTGCCCGAAAAAGCCGGCGGTCCAAAAACAGACGACCTGGCCGAGAATGCCATTTGGGTGGAAGATGGGGGCGATGGCCTGCTGAACGGCGCCGACTACATTCTTTTTTATGCCCCCGGCGCGCATGGCTGGATCAAAGATTCCATCAACAAAACATTTCACCATCAAAAGAATGTATATAGCGAATTATCATACTATTACATCACCATCGGCGGTACCGGCAAACGCATCACCACCCTCAACCTGGCCACACCGCCCAACACCACCATCAGCCAGTACAACTACCGGTATTTTTATGAGCTGGATACGGTAAATTTTCTCAGCAGCGGCCGCCAGTGGTATGGCGACGAATTCAGCGACAGGCCGGGCAAATCACTCACCCGCAGTTACACGGTGCCTGTCCCCAATATAGCAGGAACGGGAACAATTTCCACAAGTTGCCTCTCCCGGGCTTATGGTGCCAACAGCCGTTTTACCATACGCATCAACGGGCAGCAGGCGCTGCAACTGAACCTGCTGCCTACCGGAACAGGGCCTTACGATGCCTTTGCCAAAGAAGCCAGGGGATCGGGTAACTTCAGCGCCGCCCAATCGCCATTGACCGTTCAGTTTGATTATACACCCGGCAGCAACAACGCCCAGGGATGGCTGGACTGGTTTACTATACACACCCGTGCAGCCCTTTCTATGAACGGGGTGAACCAGTTACATTTCCGCGACTGGAACAGCGTGGGAGCGGGCAACACCGGCCGGTTTATCATTGGCCAGGCCGGCAGCGGCACCCAGGTTTGGGATGTGAGCAATATGCTGGAACCCGTGCGTATGCAGGGCAGCCTCAATGGCAACGAACTGCGTTTTGTGAACGAGTGCAGCCGCCTGCACGAATACGTGGCCTTTAACAATACCGCTTTTTTATCCCCGGTAAAGGTGGGCAGTGTACCCAATCAAAATTTGCACAAGGGCGGCCTTACCCATTTCCTGATTGTTACCCATCCCGATCTGTTGGCACAGGCCAACCGGCTGGCCCAATATCACCAGCAGCACGATCAATTGCTGACCACCGTAGTGACCACCGACCATGTATACAATGAATTTTCCTCCGGAACACCCGACCCTGCCGCCATCCGTGATTTTGTAAAGATGTATTACGACAGGTCGGGCGGCGACTCCACCCAGCGACCCCGCTACCTGCTGCTGCTGGGCGATGCCTCCTTCGATTACAAAACCCGTATCACCAACAACACCAGCATGGTGCCGGCCTGGGAAAGTCCCGAATCGCTGGAACCGCTTTCTACCTATACCTCCGACGATTTTTTTGGTTTCCTCGACGATAACGAGGATATCAACGCCACGGGCACCCATCTGCTCGATATTGGCATCGGCCGCATACCCGCCCGCAACGAAAGGGAGGCGGCGGCCATGGTAGATAAAATAATTGCTTACCACCAGCCCGGCCGCCTGGGGCCCTGGCGCAACGAAGTTAGCCTCGTAGCCGACGACGAAGACAATAACCTGCACCTGCAGGATGCCGAAACCATGGCCAAAACCATCAACGCCACCGCACCGGCCGCCAATACCGAAAAGATCTACCTCGATGCCTTTCCCCAGGAAAGCGGGGCAGGGGGCAGCCGCTACCCGCAGGTAAACCAGGCCATCAGCAACAAACTGTTCAGCGGCACGCTTATCTGGAATTATTCAGGTCATGGCGGTTACCGCCGGCTGGCCGAGGAAGTGGTGCTTGACCAGGACATCATCAATGGATTCAACAATGCTGATAAATTGCCGCTTTTTATCACCGCTACCTGCGATGTGGCGCCCTACGACAACCCGCTGGTAAGCTCCATCGGCGAAAACCTGTTGCTGCGTGAAAAAACCGGGGCCATTGCCCTGATGACCACCACCCGTGTGGTATTTGCCTTTAGCAACCGGGTTATGAATGAAGCCTATTTGAAAGTGGCCCTGCAAAGAAAGCCCGACAGCACCTGGCGCAGCCTGGGTGAGGCCGTACGACAGGCCAAAAACCTTACGTATACGCATTTCAGCGATGTGGTGAACAACCGCAAGTTCACCCTGCTGGGCGATCCTGCGCTTACTTTGGCCTTGCCCAATTATCGCATAACCACCACCGCCATCAACAACGTAGCTATCGGTTCAACACCCGATACGCTGAAGGCATTAAGTGAATACACCATCAGCGGTACCGTACAGGATCATGCAGGCAATGTGATCAAGGATTTTAACGGCACCATCTATCCCACCATATTCGACAAAACCCAAACCATCAATACCCTGGGCAATGATGCCGGCAGCCAGGCGGTTCCTGTACAGGTGCAGAAAAATATTGTATTCAAGGGCAAGGCCCGTGTAAACAACGGGCAGTTCAGCTTCCGCTTTATAGTACCCAAAGACATCAGTTATCAATATGGAAATGGCCGTATCAGTTATTATGCCGAAGATGGCGCAACCGATGGCAATGGCGCCTTTTCCAATATCATCATTGGTGGATCGGGCGATGGCGTAGACGACCGCGAAGGGCCACATATTAAGGCATACCTGAACGATGAGAAATTTGTGAACGGCGGTATCACCAACAACAGGCCGGTATTGCTGTTGAAACTGGCCGATTCGTCGGGTATCAATACCATGGGCACCGGTATTGGGCACGACCTGGTGGCCTTTATTGACAATGATCAAAATAATCCCCTTGTACTGAACCAGTTCTACGAGAGTGAATTGGACAATTTTCGCAAGGGCAATGTGCGTTTTCAATTGCCCCTGGTGACAGAAGGAAGCCATACACTCACCATAAAAGCATGGGATGTAGCCAATAATTCAAGCCAAACTACGTTGGATTTCAGGGTAGTGCGCGAAGAGCGGTTTGCGCTGGAACATGTGCTGAATTATCCCAACCCGTTCACTACCCGCACCACGTTCTGGTTCGACCATAACCGGCCCGGAGAAGAATTACATATTCAGGTACAGGTATATACCATTACCGGAAAGCTTGTAAAAACATTGCGCAAAACAATATTTTCGCCCGGAAACCGTTCGAGTGACGTAGAATGGGATGGCCGGGATGATTATGGCAGTAAAATCGGCCGCGGCGTATATTTGTACCGTTTACGTGTGCAAACCGTTGACGGTAAAGCAGCAGAAAAAATGGAAAAGTTGTTTATATTATAACATATATTTGAAAATTCTTATTACCCAGCTATCGAGAGGAAATTTTACCCGTAACAATTAGTGGTCCGCCTCAACAGGCTATAAAATCAGCGATGTTCGCGCATCCTGCAAGGCCTGCTATTTCGACATGTTGATCGCGGCTATACCTTAAAGACAATTCAAAAAATGAAACGAAACACCTTAAAACTAGCTGCCATTGTATCCTTATTGATGGGCGTACATACCCTGAAAGCACAAACAGACACCATCAATGTGGTTACTACGGCCGTACCTTTTTTGAGAATATCTCCCGATGCGCGTGCGGGTGGCATGGGTGACCTGGGTGTAGCCACCACACCCGATGTGAGTTCTCCTTTCTTTAACCTGGCAAAAACAACTTTCGCACAAAAGAATTTCAGTGTTGGCTTAACGTATACACCCTGGTTAAAAGATCTTGGATTAAACGATGTATACCTGTTATCGCTGGCCGGTTATTATAAATTGAGTGATGACGAGGCATTGGCTGGTTCGGTTCGTTATTTTAGTCTGGGTAATATACAGTTTACCGATTACAGCGGTATCGATCTGGGAGAGGCCCGTCCCCGTGAGTTTGGCGTTGACTTCGGTTACAGCCGTAAGCTGAGCGACCAGATCGGTATAGGTGTTGCCCTTCGTTATATCAATTCCAACCTGGCGGGTAACCTGTCGGGTACCGGTACCACCTATAAACCCGGTAATGCATTTGCCGGCGACATCTCCTTCTTTTACACAGGCATCAACGAAGCCGGTAATGGATGGAACTTTGGCGCTACACTCACCAACCTGGGTACCAAAGTAGGTTATACCAACGACGCCACGCAAAAAGATTATATCCCTGCCAACCTGGGTTTGGGAACCCTGTATACAAGAACCATCGACGAAAGCAATAAGATCACCTTTGGCCTGGACATACACAAACTGCTGGTGCCTACACCGCCGAAGTTTACCGGTGTGGAATCGGTAGATACCGAGCTGGCCAAAGAATACCGCAGCAAATCGGTTGTGAACAGCTGGTTCAGCAGCTTTGGCGATGCGCCTGATGGTTTTAAGGAAGAACTGAAAGAACTGCAGTTTTCACTGGGTACCGAATATTCTTACAACGACCAGTTTTTTGTACGCGCCGGTTATTTTTATGAAGATAAAACCAAGGGCAACCGTAAATATTTTACTGTTGGTTTGGGTGTTAAATACAATGTATTTGGATTGAACTTCTCGTACCTGGTGCCTTCGGGATCGGGTGTAAACAGGAACCCTTTGTCTAACACATTGCGTTTTGGTTTGATATTCGACCTCGATGATGTAGGTTCAGAAGAATAATCGTATCAAATTAAATATATTTGAAGCGTCCTGGTAGTACCGGGGCGCTTCATCATTTTTATAACTCATACATGGCATTCAGAATTGGATTTGGCATCGATTTTCACCAGTTAACAGAAGGCAGGGACCTATGGATTGGCGGTGTGCAGATACCGCATCACAAAGGCGCATTGGGGCATAGTGATGCCGATGTGTTGCTGCACGCCATTTGCGACGCGTTGCTGGGTGCGCTGGCACTCGGCGATATAGGCATGCATTTTCCCAATACCGATCCTGCTTACAAGGATATCGATAGCAAGCTGTTATTACAGCATTGTTATAAACTCATCAGCGAAAAAGAATACCGGGTGGTGAATGTCGATTCCAGCATTTGCCTGGAGGCCCCCAAGATCAAAAAGTATTCGGGCCAGATGCGGGCCGTGATAGCCGGCATACTCCAGCTCACAGAGGCAGATGTGTCGGTAAAAGCCACCACCACCGAACAAATGGGTTTTGTGGGCAGGGAAGAGGGGTTGGTTGCTTATGCTACCGTTTTGCTTGAAAGGAAGTAAGAAGTATGAAGTAGGAGGTAAGAAGAACCGGTATTTTCCTACTTCTTACTTCATACTTCCTACTTCATTATATTTGCGCCATGTCAAAAGTGAAAGTCAGGATCATCAACCAGTCTACCAATCCTTTGCCCGAATATGCCACGGATGGTGCGGCCGGTATGGATATCCGTGCTTATTTGGAGACGCCCCTGGTGTTGAAACCGATGGAGCGCTTCCTGGTGCCCACCGGTTTATTCATCGAGCTGCCCAAAGGATATGAAGCGCAGATCAGGCCCCGCAGCGGGCTGGCCATTAAACAGGGCCTCACCTGTTTGAACAGTCCCGGCACCATCGATGCCGATTACCGGGGCGAGATCAAGATCATCCTGATCAACCTTTCCCAGGAAGAGCAAACCATACACCCCGGAGATCGTATTGCCCAAATGGTGGTACATGAAGTGGACCGTGTAAAATGGAAACCCGTTAAGTCAATTTCGGTTACCAAACGCCACGATGGTGGATTTGGCCATACCGGTAAATCATGATACATGAAGTATATTCAGGGATGTTTTTTGACAGGCTTGTTGATGGTAGCATTATTCGCCTGCCGCTCCACCAAATCCATTCAAACTGCCATTGCCAAAAAAGACACCGTTCAGATAGTGCCCGTAGTAGATGACCGTGCCGATTCCATGCGGTTTATTCGCCAGGTACTGGATACCGTAAAAAAGAACAACATCGATTTCAAGACCTTCTCGGCAAAAATAAAAGTGGTTTTCCAGGGCGGTGATGGTAAAAAGAACGACTTTAATGCCTTTGTGCGCATGAAAAAAGACAGTGTGCTTTGGGTTTCTATCAATGCCGCCTTTGGTATAGAAGCGTTTCGCGTGCTGATAACACCCGACAGCGTGAAAGTGCAAAACAAACTGGATAAGGTGATACAACTGCGTTCGATGAGTTACCTGCAGGAAGTGGCCCGCCTGCCTCTTTCGTTCAAGGAATTGCAGAACCTGCTGGTGGGCAACCCGGTTTATCTCGACAGCAATATCTCATCGTATAAAAAAGAAGAACGCACCATTTCGCTGATCAGCATAGGCGCCCTGTTCAAGCACCTGTTAACGGTAAACAACGACGATTTTACGCTGCAGCACAGCAAACTCGACGATGTGGATGCCAGCAGGGCCCGTACGGCCTATATTGCCTACGGCGATTACCAGGCAAAGAACAACCTAAAGTTTTCTACCTACCGCCGTATTACCGTGTCGGAAAAATCGAAACTGGATATAGAAATGCAGTTTAAACAGTTTGAATTTAACGAGGATTTAAGTTTTCCATTCAATATCCCACGAAATTATCGGTACCGTTAAGCGTTATATATGTGGCGGGCACTAGGATGTTTGGCGGCGGATTATTATCTTGTACACACCCCCAGGCCTTGCTACCCGTAAAAAACTTACACCTAAAAAACATTCGGTATGCTGAAATCAATCTTTTCCTGTTGTATGGCCCTGGCCTTTTCGGTTACTTTACTGGCGCAACAGCCAAACAGTGAGGACCTGAGAAAACAACAGGCCGAAATACAACGGGAGATCGATGACCTGCGGCGTACATTAAACGCAACCAAGCAAAATAAAAAAGCCGGTTTGGGCCAATTGGCCATGGTGCAACGCAAGCTGCGTCTTCGCGAAAAGGCCATTAACAATATCAGCCAGCAGATCAATATCATCCAGGGCACCATCGGACAATCCAGGGGAGAGATCGACCGCCTGAAAAACGAGCTCGACACCCTCAAGTCGCAATATGCCAAGAGTATTGTATATGCTTATAAAAACCGCAGCAACTACGATTTTCTGAACTTTATTTTCTCGGCCGCCAGTTTCAACGATGCGCTGCGCCGTATAGAATACCTGCGTTCGTACCGTTTGTACCGCGAAGAGCAGGCCGCTACTATCAAGAACACACAGCAGTTATTGCAAAACAAGATTGCCAGCCTGGAAATGAGCCGCAAGGAAAAAGACGCCGTTTTGCAAAAACAGGAAAAACAAAAAGAAGAACTGGAATCGGAGAAAAAAGAAAAGAACCAGATACTCAGCAAGCTGAAAGCACGCGAAAAAGAATTGTCTAAAGAACTCACCGCCAAACAAAGAGCCGATAAAAAGCTGAAGACAGCCATTAAAGTGGCTATCGACCGCGAAATAAAGATTGCCCGTGAAAAGGCTGCTGCCGAGGCAAGAGCCAAGGAAGCTGCTGCTGCCGCTGCTAATAAAGCCGCCGAACCGGCCGATAAACCCGCTACCGGCGCCGTAGCCGCTGCCCCTAAAAAGACCGTGGAGAAAAAAGGCAGCGTATTTGAAGAAACACCCGAAGGCCTCAGGCTGAGCGGTGGTTTTGAAAATAACCGCGGCCGCCTGCCCTGGCCGGTTGATAAAGGCAATGTAAAGATCCACTTCGGACGATATGCCATCGAGGGCACCAAATTGTATGGCAGCAACCCGGGTATTACGATTGAAACCGAGCAGGGCGCACCCGTTAAAGCCATATTCGAAGGTGAGGTATCACGCATATTCGATATCGAGGGCAACTGGAGCGTGTTGGTGCGTCATGGTAAATACTTTACCGTTTACAGTAACCTCACCTCGGTAAGCGTGGCAAAAGATCAGAAAGTAACTGCCGGCCAGATGCTGGGCCGCGCAGGCAGCAATACCGATGGCAATGGGGAAATTGAGTTCCTGTTGATGCAGGAATCGAAGAACCTCGATCCGGAAAGCTGGATAAGAAGAAGATAAACGAGGTCAGAAGTCAGAGGTCGGAAGTCGGAAGTCAGAAGAACCTGTATTTCCGACTTCCGACCTCCGACTTCCGACTTCTTTCTATACATGTTGTAAGAAGCGGTTGTACAACGCCTCATACCTGGGTATCACATTATCGATATCAAACTGGCGTGCATGCTCGGCCGCATTTTTTTTGAACCGCTCCAGTTTGTTTTCATCAGACAATAACTCGATAGCCTTTTTACTCATCGTGGCCACATCGCCTACCTTGGCCAGGTAACCCGTTTCTCCATCGATATTGATCTCGGGTAACCCGCCGGCATTGCTCGATAATACCGGTACACCCGCCGCCATGGCTTCCAGCGCAGCCAAACCAAAACTTTCATAATCCGATGGCAGTATAAACAGATCCGAAACGGCCAGCACTTCCTCTATCTGTTCCTGGCGGCCCACAAAACGTGTATCGTCGTAGGTACCCAGCTCGCGGCTCAGGCTTTCGGCATTGGGCCGCTCGGGTCCATCACCCACAAATAACAATTTACTCGGCACTTTTTTATTCAACTCGGCAAAAACGCGTACTACATCTTCCACCCTTTTCAGCTTACGGAAATTGGAGGCATGCACTACGATCTTTTCCTTGTTGGGGGCAATCACACGCCGAAAGGCGTCGATGGGTTTTTTGCCGAAGCGTTTTACATCCACAAAGTTCTGGATCACCTTGATCTCCTTCTCGATATTGAAGTTCTTGTAGGTTTCGTCCTTCAGGTTCTGCGATACCGCTGTAATGGCATCGCTTTCGTTGATGGAAAAAGCCACCACCGGGGCAAAGGTTTTATCGCGCCCCACCAGCGTAATATCCGTTCCATGCAGGGTGGTGATCACCGGGATGATCTTGCCTTGTTTTTCCAGTATCCTTTTGGCCATATAGGCGGCAGAGGCATGGGGAATGGCATAATGTACATGCAGCAGATCGATATTGTTATTCACGATCACATCCACCATGGTACTGGACAAGGCGGTTTCATAAGGTGGAAAATCGAACAGCGGGTAGTTGGGCACCCGTACTTCGTGGTAAAATATGTTGGTGTTGAACTCGCTGAGCCGTACCGGCTGCTGGTAGGTAATAAAATGCACCAGGTGTCCTTTATCGGCCAGGGCTTTGCCTAATTCCGTTGCTAATACGCCGCTTCCACCAAATGTAGGGTAACAAACTATTCCTATGCGCATATGGCAGTTAAATTAAATGAGCGAAGGTAGTTTAAATGGATCATATACGTGTATTTACGCAAATGGAGGCGAGGGCTGAACGCTTTAGCCTCATTTGATTATTTTAGCGAAAATAAACGTACATGAGGATTATTTTGTTCACGTGTTGTTTACTAATTAATTTCTTATCCGTACCAGCACAAAATGCTGACTCTCTTCTTATACGGGCAATGGCCGATGATATATTGCTGCATGGAAAGGCATATGCCAACCTGAAGACGCTCACCAAACAAATCGGTAACCGCCTTACCGGCTCACCTCAAACCTATATGGCGGAGGCCTGGGCGCAAAAAGCGCTGCGGGAAGCCGGCGCCGGCCAGGTGCGTTTACAGGCCTGCCTGGTGCCGCATTGGGTGCGGGGCGGTAAAGACGAAGCCTGGGTGTTGCAAGGCGGTAAAAAAAGCCAGCCACTGGAAATACTGGCGTTGGGCAATACCGTGGGCACAGGGCCAAAAGGTATACAGGCGCCTGTATTGCTCATCAACTCATTCGAAGAACTGGAACTACGCAAGAATGAAATAAAAGGCAAGATCGTTTTTTACAATTACCGCTTTAACGATCGTTTTATCAAAACGTTCGAAGCCTATCGCGATGCCGTACCCTATCGCAGCGAAGGCCCCACCCGGGCGGCTAAATATGGGGCAGTGGCCGTGCTGGTGCGCTCTATGAGCCATGCGGCCGATAACCACCCGCATACAGGCGGCACCCGTTATGTGGATTCTGTCCCCAAAATACCGGCCGCGGCGCTGGGTCTGCAGGATGCCGACCGCCTGGCTGCCCTGGCGGCCAACGAAAAGCTTACCCTGTATATGCGCACCAATGGCCGCATGCTGCGCGATACGGTGGCGCATAACGTGATCGGCGAATTAACCGGTAACGAATTCCCCGAGCAGATCATTACCGTAGGCGGCCATCTCGACTCCTGGGATGTAGGCGAAGGTGCGCACGACGATGGCAGCGGCTGTGTACAAGCCATCGAGGTACTGCGTGTATTTAAAGCCATTGGTTATACACCGCGCCGCACCATCAGGGTGGTATTGTTTGCCAATGAAGAGAATGGTCTGCGCGGCGGTTTAAAATATGCCGAAGAAGCACGCGCCAAAAAAGAGCAGCATATCTTTGCCCTGGAAAGCGATGCGGGCGGTTTTACACCCCGCGGTTTTGGTTTTACCGTGTCGGCCGAACAAATGAATACAGTACGCAGTTGGCTGCCCCTGTTGATGCCTTTTGGCATTTGTGAAATGAATGTTGGAGGCGGTGGGGCCGATATTGGTCCGCTCAACCGTGAACTGGGCACCGCCCTGGCCGGTTTGCAACCCGATAGCCAGCGCTACTTTGATATTCATCATGCACGCAGCGATGTATTTGAGGCCGTGAATAAACGCGAACTGGAATTGGGTGCGGTAGCAATGGCCGCTTTGATTTATCTTGTAGACAAATATGGCTTATAAGCTATGCGAAAGATCATCCTAATCGTTGTGGCCATCCTGCTTGCAGGCCTCGGCGCCTTTATTTACTGGAAATACTTTTTTGTATTTGGAAAAGGCGTCAAATCGGGTCATTTGAATTACGTGGTGCTAAAGGGTGATGTATGGAAAACCTATGAAGGCAAGCTGATACAGGAAGGCATACGTTCGCGCACGGCCGGCGCCATTCAATCATACGAATTCGATTTCTCCGTAGTCAATAAAACCATTGCTGAAAAACTGATGGCCAATAGCGGCAAATGGTTCGATCTGCAATACAAGGAATATCATAACGTGGTACCCTGGAGGGGTCATTCGGTGTATATTGTAGATAGTATCATATCCATGCGCGAAGTGAAATAACACTCAGGCCAGCAAACAAAATATCGTAGGCCGTTTATGCAGGTTGGGTAACCCGCCTTTCCATTGGGCAATGGTCTTTGTTTGAATAAACTCCGAAGGCGCGGTGATATCGGCCGCTATGCAAAGCCGGGTGCCGGGCCGGCAGGTTTTCACCAAAGTTTCCAGCAACTGGTTGTTGCGGTAAGGCGTTTCAATAAAAATTTGTGTACAGTTCTTTTTGACCGATTCTGCTTCCAGTTGGGTAATGGCCTTGCTGCGCTGGGCCGCATCGATGGGTAAATAACCAACAAACTGGAACTGCTGCCCGTTCATACCGCTGGCCATCAAAGCCAGTAAGATGGAGCTGGGGCCCACCAGCGGTCTTACCAGGGCGCCGGCGGCATGCGCCGCTTCTGCCAGTACCTGACCGGGATCGGCCACCCCGGGGCAGCCTGCCTCGCTGATGATGCCGATGACCTTGTTTTCTTTGAGTGCGGTTTTAAAGGCGCTGAGGTTGTCGTTGTTGATCACTACCCAGGTATAATCATCGATCACCATTTCTTTCCAGATACTCTTCAAATACCTTCTTGCGGTACGTTCGTTCTCCACGAACAATACCTGGCATTGTTTTACTGCATCGATGATATATGCGGGAATTGTTTGCACTGCCTGTTCGTGCAGCACCGATGGGATCATGTACACTGTTGCTACCGACCTGTCGTCCCTAACGGGACGAATATCGAAATCACGCCTTTCGTTACTCATACTACCCCCACTTTATCGTCTCTGTGATATAAACTGATGGTAGCCGCTACCACGGCATAGGCCGGCGCGAGTATCCAACCCAAAACAGGCACCAGGTGCATGAGATAAAACACCATGCCGTTGCCAATGGCCAGTCCCTTGTGTTTGCCGATAAAAGCTATACTTTCCGAAGCAGAGAGTTTATGCCGTTCACAACTGTAATCGAGCATGGAAAAACCATAATAATAACATTCCACGAACAGCGTCATTACCGGTACCACCCAGCCCACCACGGGTATCAACGACAGCAGCAGCAGGAAGATGATATACACGGTTTGCCACAATGTATTGCGCAGCGCCAGCCTGATGCCGCGCAAAATATCTTTCATAAGCTGTTTAAAACTGAAAGGAAAATCTTTTCCTTCCATAATGGATTCCGTTTTTTCGCTCAGGTAGGCAAAAAGGGGAGAACCCAATATCAAAAATATATATTTGAACAGCGAGAAATAAAACAGCATCATAATGAGGCGGATCATAATGCCGCCCATGAGGAATATAAAACTCAGGAACTCGCTTCTTTGCTGCGATACCCAGCGGTCGAGCCCCGAGGCCTGTGTAAAACAAGAAACCACCTGGCCCGATGAAGACCAGAAAAAATACATGCCCGCGATGAACAACAGGGTATATATGATACCGGGTACAATGATCCACTTCCACAACCGGTGCTGACTGATGAAGCGATGCGCCCTGAAATAAGATTGAACAGCCGTTACGATTTCTTTCAGCAAGTTTTATAAATTTGAATTTTCCGAACCTGTTTTCGTAGGGCAGCCAGGCTACGGCCAAACTTAAACAAATATTCTTTATCTAAAAGCACAAATGCAAAAGCTGGACAGTGATTTTTACAACCGCGCCGATGTGGTGAAGATAGCAAAAGATTTGATCGGGAAGGTGCTGGTTACTCAATTTGGGCAAGTGCTTACATCGGGACGAATTGTTGAAACCGAGGCCTATGCCGGTGTAATAGATAAAGCATCGCATGCTTACGGTGGCAGAAGAACCAACCGTACAGAAGTGATGTATAAAAATGGCGGTGTTGCTTATGTGTATTTGTGTTACGGCATTCATTACCTGTTCAACGTGGTGACCAATGTGGCCGATACCCCGCATGCCGTTTTGATACGTGCGCTGGAACCACTGCAGGGCGTGGAAACCATGCTGGCCCGCACCGGAAAAAAGGTGGCCGATTATACGCTTACCAAAGGTCCGGGTAATGTAAGCAAGGCCCTGGGCATTGCCACCAGCCATACCGGCTGGGACCTGAGGAGTGATGAACTGTTTATTGCCGCCGATGGATGTACGCCGAAAGCAAAAGACATTATTGCCACCCCGCGTATTGGTGTGGATTATGCCGGTGAAGATGCCAAACTGCCTTACCGGTTTATACTAAACGGTAATCCCTATGTGAGTGGCAAAAAACTAAAACTATTCTAAGCTTATAAATTGTTCCATTGAAAACACCCAACAAAAAGCTGTTCGATCAGCTTGGCCTGCTTGCCGGTATCGTGTTATTTTTTGTAGCCTTGCTTGCCAATCCGTTCCAGGTAGATGCAAAGGCTGCCCAGGTACTGGCCATTGCCGCACTCATGATCACCTGGTGGGTTACCGAGGCGCTGCCCATGCCCGTGGTGGCCCTGTTGCCGCTGGTGCTGTTTCCCCTCTTGAATATTGCGTCTATTAAAGAAGTTTCTTCCAGTTATGCCGATTCGGTGATCTTTTTATTTATGGGTGGTTTTTTGATTGGTCTGGCCATAGAAAAATGGGGACTGCATAAACGTATTGCCCTTTCCATCGTAAATATCACCGGCACCAGCGGCAACCGCATTGTGCTGGGTTTTATACTGGCCACCGGTTTGCTGAGCATGTGGCTGAGCAACACGGCCACCACCATGATGATGTATCCCATCGCTGCTTCTGTGATCACGGTGATCAAAGCCAACCACAAAGGCTCGGCCAAACTCGATAACCTGGCCATTGGCATCATGCTAGCCATAGCCTATGCATCCAATTTCGGCGGCATTGCCACCATTGTAGGCACACCGCCCAATGTGGCCTTTGCGGGCTACATAAGAGAGAAATACGACTATACGATCCAGTTCTCCGACTGGATGTTTTTGTGTGCACCGCTGGCGCTGTTATTGATGTTCACCCTGTATTTTGTAATGACAAAATGGTTATACCCCAATCAGCTGAAAGCCGATATGGAAACCCGTTCGGTGATCAAATCCGAAATTAAAGCGTTGGGGCCTATCAGCCGGGCAGAGGTGCGGGTGTTGATCGTATTCAGTTGTACGGCCATGTTGTGGATCACCAAGGATATAATCAATACACTTAAGGTAATAAAGCTCGACGATACCATGATAGCCATGGCCGGTGCGTTGGCCTTGTTTATTTGTCCGTCGGGAAGCCAAAACGATGGTGAAAGCAAGAAGATACTCGAATGGCCCGATACCAGTAAAATGGCCTGGGGCATATTGATGCTGTTTGGTGGTGGTATTGCGTTGGCCAGTGCATTGGAAAAAGCAGGATTGATCAAACAACTGGGTGAATGGATAGCGGGCTTTTCGGGCAACGGCGGGCTGGTGCTGGTTTTCATGATCGCCATCGTTTCGTTATTCATCAGCGAGGTGATGAGCAATATTGCGCAGGTGATCGTATTTGCACCGGTGATAGGCGGTATTGCCGATGCCCTGCACATCAACCCCATTATGCTTGGATTGCCGATGGCGCTGGGCGCCAGTTGCGCCAGTATGATGCCGATGGGAACACCACCCAATGCCATCGTATTTGCCAGTGGTTATGTAAAGTTCGGGCAAATGGTGAAGGCTGGGTTTGTAATGAATATTATTGCGGTGATATTGATTACGGCGTTTTGCTGGTGGTTGGTGCCGATATTGATGAAGTAGGAAGTCGGAAGTCGGAAGTCAGAAGTTGCTGTATTATCAGACTTCCGACTTCAGACTTCTGACTTCATCTCTAAAAAGCCGGACAGGGAATCCCCTTATTACCCGGCGGGCGTTTAATATAAATCAAAGATATCTCTATACCTCCACGGCTTTGCGAAGCCGTTTTCAGGCTTGAAATATTCACATCGTAACTGGCGCCCAGCCTGAAACCGCCAAACTCCAGCCCCAGGTAAGGTATCAGGGCATCGTTTACGTTATTGAAACGCGTCCACATACCTGCATAAAAATTGGTGGGATTTTCTTCATCCTGGTTCACATTAAAACCTACAGCGCCGCCGGCCACCACATTGGTAGCGCCCGACTGGCGGCTGAATAATGTGCTCAGGTACAGCGTGCGGCTGTAATCGCCCAAAGGAATGGCGCCACCTCCATGTATGGTTACACGCGGGTTCAGCGTGTACATCACATCGCCTGTAAAAGATTCGCGGGGTTTATTCAGGTGATAACCCGATATACCCAGGTAATAGTTGTTATAACCGTCGGTAGAACCGTTGAACAAGGCGCCTATAGACAAATCGAAATAACTCAGGTTGATCTGGCGGTCGTTGATGGGCTCTTCGCTGGGCATTGTCCAGCCGCCAAACTGGTCCAGCTCATCTTCAAAATTCAGCTTGGTGCCATCCAGCCTTTTGGTATTGTAAGTAGCCTGGAAACCGATACCTATCTGGTTCAACCCGTCTTCATCGATGCCTTTATGATAGGCCGTGGTAATAGACAGCAGGTTGGTAGAAAGTATGCCGTTGGCTGTTTTATCGGTCATGGCCAGCACGCCCACACCCCAGGTGTCGAGTTCGGAAATGCTGTTACGTAATATCGGTAAATCGAAAGAGGCGGTAGTAGTTACAAATGCTTTGCTGATGGCAGGCCATTGGTCCCTGTAATTGCCGGCGATACGAAAGTCACCGTTGAATTTACCTGTTAAAGCCGGATTCAGTGTTAGGGGGGATACAAAAAATTGTGAGAAGTTGGGATCCTGTGCTGAAGCGTGCTTCGCCAGGGCGCAGGTCACCAATAATATAAAAAATTTCCTCATCCGCATAGTTTACAAGTCCTATTACAAAATACAAAAAAAAACGACACAGTCCTATTAAATCTGACGTGTACAGACTGCCAGATCATGTTTGCGTCGTAGACAGCCCGACAAGATACATACGCCATAATAAAGATGCAAGTTGCGTGTGCACTATTTGACCTGCCGGGTGCCAAAATCGTTGCCCGGCGGCTGGTATTCAGGATAAATTGGTGCTTTTTCGGGATGTATTACATCTGCACTTTAGGACCGAAGGCCAGGTCGCCGGCGTCTCCCAATCCCGGAACGATATAGCCTTTGGCCGTCAGTTCTTCGTCGATATCACCGCACCAGATGGTAACATGTGGTTCACTGCGCTGTACGTATTCGATACCCACCGTACAGGCAATAGCCACCACCACATGCATTTCACGGGGATGCCCTTCTTCACGTAAATATTGAATGGTCTTTACCAGTGAGGAGCCGGTAGCCAGCATGGGATCGGAGATGATCACCACACGGTTTTCCAGGTCGGGGCAGCTCACATAATCCAGACTGATATCAAATGATCCGTCGCGGTTATGTTTGCGGTAAGCCGATATAAACGCATTATCGGCTTTATCGAAATAGTTCAGCAAACCCTGGTGCAGGGGCAGGCCGGCACGTAAAATGGTGGCCAGCACGGGTTGTTCTTTCAGTACCTTGCACTGCGATATCCCCAACGGGGTTTGCACTTCTTTTTCAACGTATTGTAGTTTACGGCTGATTTCATAGGCGGCCATTTCACCAATGCGTTCCAGGTTACGCCTGAACCGCATGCGATCTGTTTGCACCTGTACATCTCTCAGTTCACTGATCCACTCACAAACCAGGGAACATTCGGCGCTGAGGTTAATAACCATGCTTAGAGTTTGGATTTTGGGTGGCGAAACGTGAAATTTGACGGGCAAATCTATTCTTTAATATTCATTTCTAAAACCTGAAATCTACCAACAGCTATGATTTATCGAGTTATCGGACTTATGAGTGGCAGTTCATTGGATGGGCTGGATATTGCTTTTGTTGAGTTTCATGCCAATGGCGGCGCCTGGCAGTACGAGATCAAAGCGGCGGAATCTTATCCTTACACCGGGGAGTGGGCCAGGCAGCTAAAAGGCGCCATTTCGCTTAATGCGTTGGATTATCAGCTTTTACATACCGCATATGGTCATTATATAGGTGAACAGGTAAACCAATTCATTGCTGCCCACAACCTGCAATACCAGGTGCAACTGATCGTTTCGCACGGCCATACCACCTTTCATATGCCCTCCAAAAAAATGACCGGTCAGTTGGGTGATGGCGCTGCCATTGCCGCAGAAACCGGCATCAACGTGGTGAGCGACCTGCGCGCTATGGACCTGGCGCTGGGCGGCCAGGGCGCCCCGATTGTTCCTATCGGTGAAAAATTATTGCTGGGCGATTATAACTTTTTCCTGAACCTGGGCGGCATCGCCAATATTTCCTATAACCATCCCACGGCTTATGTGGCTTATGATATTTGTCCCGCCAACCGGGTATTGAACATGCTGGCGCAGGAACTGGGTAAAAGTTACGATGAAGGCGGCCAACAGGCTGCTGCCGGCAAGGTGCAAAACGATTTGCTGGATATGCTGAATAAACTGGATTATTACGGTATGCCTTATCCCAAATCGCTGGCCAACGATTTTGGCACCGATGTAGTGTATCCACTCATTAAGGGAAGCGCCGGTACGGTTGATGGTTTGCGTACGGCGGTGGAGCATATTGCGGTGCAGATCAAACGGGCGGTGCAGCAATTGTTGGAAGACAAGCAACCTGCTGCCACCAGTTTCAAACTACTCGCCACCGGCGGCGGTGCGCACAATACTTTTCTAATGGAACGTTTGCGCGAAAACCTGCAGGAATTGCAGGTAGAACTGGTAGTACCCGATAACAGGCTCGTTGATTTTAAAGAAGCCCTGATCATGGGTTTGATAGGCGTATTGCGCTGGCGCGAAGAAAACAACGTACTGGCCAGCGTTACCGGCGCTTCGCGCAACAGTATAGGCGGAGCAGTGTGGATTGGACAGGAAGCCTGATAAATGGAATCATTCATGAAACAGCTAACCATAAATCTTATCTTATTACTGCTGGCCACACATTGGTTGCCCGCCCAATCCCCGGTTTCCACACAGGAAAAAAATTATTTCAAATGGCTGCGCGCCGCCTTTGATGAGCAACAAGCCTATGGTACCGTGGCTTATGTAGAGCAACGCTGGCGCTTAGCCGGCAACCGCGGGTTCAACGAAAGCATCTTTTATGTAGAAAAAATATTGCAGCAGGCCGGATTTGTACACGACAGCACCGGCCGCTCAAAGGCGCCACTCACTTACCGGATCGAAAAAAGGCCGCTTAAACATCCCACCTGGGAACCGCTGGATGCCCAATTGTACTTAATTGGTGAAACGCAGCCTTTGCTTCAGTTTAAAACCAACCGCAACATGATACCCGTCAACGCCGGTACGGCCAATGTAACCGCCGAGCTGGTGTATGTGGGCAAGGGAAGCGATAAAGAAATGGATTCAGCCGATGTAACAGGAAAGATCGTTTTGGGAGAAACCGGTATTGCCGGTTTATACAACGCCGCTGTTAAACGCGGTGCTTTGGGCGCCATTGCTTATTCCATGCCGCAATATACGCAACCCGGAAAATACCAGCACTCTATTCAATTCCAGGGCATAGGTCGCGATACAGTTCCCAACCGTTGCGCCCTATTGGTGCATTATGCCGCCAAGGAAAAATTAAAGGCGGCGCTGGCCAAAGCACCGGTGCAGGTAAGAGCCGTTGTAAAAACCAGTATGTATCCTTCAGAAGAACTGACGCTGGTAGCCAATGTGCAAGGCGCCAGCCATAGGCAGGAGCGGTTTGTGTTCAGCGCTCATGTGCAGGAGCCCGGCGCCAACGACAATGCATCGGGCGTGGGCTGCCTGGCCGAGATGGCGCGTATAACGGCACAGCTTGTTCGAAATAAAAAGTTTAAGCCCAAACGCAGCATTACCTTTTTATGGGGCGATGAGATCATTTCTACCCGGCGTTATATACAGGACGATTCGGTTCGCGCCAAAGGCATCAAATGGGGGCTGAGCCTGGATATGGTAGGAGAGGATACCAAAAAAACAGGCGGTACTTTCTTAATAGAAAAAATGCCCGATCCTTCGGCGGTATGGACAAGAGGGGAGGAAAAACATACCGAATGGGGCGGCTCCCCTTTGAAGGAGGAGGCATTGTTCCCGCATTATTTCAACGACCTGTTGTTGAACCGGTGTTTATATGAAGCGGCCGGTACGGGTTGGGTGGTAAAAACCAATCCCTATGAAGGCGGCAGCGATCATACCCCTTTTTTGCAGGCAAAGATCCCGGGTTTATTAATGTGGCATTTTACCGATGTCTTCTATCATACCGATGGCGACCGGCTTGATAAGGTATCGGCTGCAGAAATGAAGCATGTAGGTGTAAGTGCTTTGGCTACGGCTTTTTTGCTTACAGGCGCCCGGCAACAAACGGCCATTGCGTTGATCAACGATATTAAGGCGAATGCCATACAGCGTTTGCAAACAGAACTTGCACTGAGCAAAGCCGCCGTGCAACAGGGCGGCGACAAAGAAACAGAAAAACACATACTGCAGGTTTGGACCGATTGGTATATAAAGGCCCTTGCTACTACCCACGATATAGCGGTTGCCGGCCATCGTGAAAAGATAAACAAGGTCATTGCCGAAGCACAACAACAGGTTCGGGAAAAACTGGCCGCCTGTTTACAACAGTTATAGCTTCGTGATCATTTTATGATAACTACCCGCCGAAACAATATAGACACCCGGCGCCAGCCCGCTTGCATCCAGTTTAATTATAGTACCGCTATACGAATACCGGCAGTGTACCCGTGCGCCCGTCAGGGTCGTCAGCAGAACCTGTTCACCGGACGGTACACCCGTTAATATAACCTGATTAGAAAAGGGATTAGGGTAACAGTGTACCCGCACAAGATCCGGTAACAACAGGCTTCTGCTGACGGAAATTTGATGATGTTCCGACACGATCCGGTAATAAGAACGCCCCGGCAATGGATGTTTATCGGTAAAAGAAGTAGATGTCACAGTGGCAATCGTTTCCCAGTTGGTATTATCTGCCGACCGCTGTACATTATATCGCCCGGCAGCCCCCTCCCAGTTTAATACAGCCGTATTGTTATTCCTGGTTACGGTAAAGTTTTTAAACGACAGCAGGGGTGGTTCGTAGTAATAAACGGTAATACGAATATGATCTATCATGGCGGTGGGCAAAACACTCAGCCCGCTCAAATTAGCGGAAACAACAATCCCAAAATCATTTGCATTGATATCGGCGGGCATCCAGGTAACACCCCAGTCGCTCCAGGCGCCGCCATAATTGAAATAGGTTTTGGCAGAAGGCCAGCTGGCGCCATTGGCCAGGTTGTTACCGGTAATGGTTCCGTTTTTAACCAGTTGCACAGCCCGGTCGGTAACAGTGGTCAGCAATCCCGTTGCTCTTTTTTCTACCGCTGCCTCAATGCCACAGATAACAGCAGTGGGTGGCAGGTTGAAACCAAAATTGCTGGCCTTTACATAACGTGTGTACCCGGCTGTTATTAATGCCAGGGCCGAAGATGTTGCCATGCTGCCATCTGAAGCGGCCAGGTTTCCTGTATTGTTGAATGTAATTTGCGACCCGGCCAATGCAACAATGCCAAAGGTTGAGCCAGAACGTTGAACTGCCGTACATTGGGTATACGCAAAAGAAGCTTTGATGAGAATAAGAAAGGCGATGACGGCCCGCTTATTCCACGGATGGATACTGGACATAATGGTTAATTATGGTTAACGGATAGGCTACTATCAGAAATACATAGCCGTTTTTAAACGGGCGCCATTTTCAATTTAGTATGGGCAAAAAAATGTTATTGACGGCTGTCAATAACATAGTAGGCGTTAAAAATGAAATGAATTATATACCTAAAACGGTTTTCAGTTTGGCATAACCGCTTTTGCTGACCGGTACCTGTGCACCTGTTTTTAATTGTGCCAGGTAATTTTCTTTTTCATATGGGTCAATACGTGTTACCAGTTGTACGTTGACGATATAGGAGCGATGGGTTCGTACAAACTGTCCGGTATTGAGAACTTTCTCAAAATGAGACATGGTTTTGTTTTTCAGGAAAGCGCCTTCTTTCGTATGGATCTTTACATAATCATCGGCCGCTTCCAGGTAATGCACCTCATCGATGGGTATGATCTTTATTTTATTGCCGGTTTTCACCACGATGCGCTGGTTTTGCTGCGGCGATTGCGCTGCTTCTTCCAGTAGGGCATGGGTGGCCGGCGCCGCCAGCGGCGACGTCCGGTCCATCCACTTTTTCATGGCTATATCAAAACGTTCCTGGCTAAAAGGCTTCAACAAATAATCCACGGCATGGCTTTCAAAGGCCCTGATGGCATATTCATCAAAGGCCGTGGTGAAAATAACAGCGGGTGGCTGTTCTACCAGTTCCAGCATTTCAAATCCATTGATCTTGGGCATTTGTATATCCAGGAAAATGATATCGGGCTGGTGTTGCATAATGGCCTTGATGCCTTCAAATCCATCATTACATTCCTGCACTACCTGTATATCGGGGTAGGGCATCAGGTATTCCCTGATAACTGACCGGGCTAATGGTTCATCGTCTACTATAATGGCTTTTCTCATGATGCCTGCGGAATTTTTATGATCGTGGTAAACTGGTTATTGTTATGGCTGGTGGCCAGCAGATCGTTGCGGCCAAACAGCAGGTACAAACGCCTTTGAACAGAGCTGAGGCCAAAGCCGGTGCCCTGTTTGGGCGAAGAGGTTTCGGGATCGAAGGGGTTGTGAATGGTAATCACCAGGTAACTGCCTTCTTTTTGAGCGCTTATACGAATGGTAACCGGTTCGGTGGTATCGTACAAACCAAATTTGATGGCGTTTTCTACCAGCGGCTGCAACAGCATATTGGGCAATTGCATGCCGCGCACCGTTTCTTCGCTGTACACATCGGCATTCAGGCGATGGCCAAACCGCACTTTTTCGATATCGAGATACAACTGCAAATGCTGTAATTCATCTTCCAGGCTGATCCATTGGTTCTCTTCTTTTTTCATGGTGCCGCGTAAAAAATCCGATAGCTGTTGAATCATTTTGCGTGCCTGCGCCGGTTGCAGTGTAACCAGGGCGCTGATGCTGTTAAGACTATTGAACAAAAAATGCGGTTGCAATTGCTGGCGCAGTTTGAACAGCTCGGCTTCGCGCGCCAGCTTTTCGGCATCGGCCTGGCGGGCCTCTCTTTCTTTTTGTTCCTGCAGGGTATACCACAACTCGCTCATCAGGGCAATGCAAATGATCACCAGGAAGGCGATATCGAGCCGCACGGGCATCGACTTATGCAGGAAGTCGAGGTATTTGGTATTGCCTGCAAATAACTGTGTAAGAATATAACGTGCGGCCAGCATACTGAGAATGCTTTTGACGCCGCAGATGGCAAATATGTACAGGTACTTGCCTTTTTTGGGCCGGTAATACCTGAAATGATTGCTCACCAGTAAGGTCACAATCGCCAGCAGTATATTGTTGACGGCCGAATCGGCCAGCGCCACATCCCAGTCGTATCCCCATTCGCGCAGCAACCGTACATTCATCAATGCCCAGGCCAGCCACGCTACGGCGTAGATCGCTTTGTTTTTAGCTGTTGCAAATGGAGAAGAAGCCAAGTTTGTTTAGATTTAAAGCAATTGTAAATATTTATGTACGCTGCTTTGCTGTATATGGGCCGCTTTTTTATTTACCAACTCAATATACTGCTCTGCATTGTCTGTTTCATGAATGCGTGAATACAGTTCGGCGCCATCGATCAGGGCCGATATCTTATACAACTCACATACATTTACAAACTGCCATTGTACTAATTTTTTTTGCTGGTTCATAAACATTTCCTGTTCCTGGGCGCCAATGGCGGTTGCTTTTGCAAAGGCGCTTTTTTCGTCGGCTGCTTCTATCAGGCGCAGTTGTTCATCAAACTGCGCGGTGTGATCGCCATCTCCACAAACAATGCGGTAAACAATTTTTGCCAAAAACCAGTTCATAGCTAAACTTTTTAATGGTTGTGATGCCACCCGGGAAAACGGGCTTCAATCATTTAATAACTTTTTATCTCGATACCGCCAAACAGGGTAGTGCCATGTAGTATCACTACTTTGTTGGGGTCGTAATTGGGTTGCGGTGTTCGCTTGTCTTCGATGCCGCCAAAGATGGCCGCCATTTCAGAACGTATTTGCCAGTGCGGAGGCACAATCAGTTTGGCGCCCCCGAAAACCTGCACCATTTCTATATGAATGGCGCCGTTGAAATCGGTATGCATCAGGTTGATCTCGGCGCCGCCGAATACCGATACAATATCTCCTCCCTTAAAGTCCTTGGTGTATACCTGTTTTTTGATGTTGCCGAATACCGATACCACATCCAGCCAGTTGTCTTCGTTGATGTTCTTAGGTTGTGCATCAACAACGGTTTCTTCATTGGGTATACCTGTGGTTTTGTCCGGGTCGTCTACCCCAAACTTGTAATCATAAGTCCAGAAGCGTTTTTTGCTGCGCGAAGACAATATCATCATCAAGCCGATGGCGATGATGATCACCGGCCAGGTAAAATTCCATACCCGTACATCGGGCCATATTTCGCGCATGAGGAAAATAACGCCTACACCTGAGACGAGTACCCAGCCCGCGTCGCGGAAGTTGCTGCCGGCTCCGGCAATAAGGCCGAACACCACCAGTATCATGGGCCAGGTAAATAACCAGGCGGGGAAGTTTACATCGAATTGCTTTAACAGGAATATCGAGCCTACGCCCAGCACCACCAAACCGGCCAGCACACTGCCGCTTCTTTTAAACCTCCTTTGATCTCTTCTGTACTGCCTTCGTTGCCTGTGCTGAAATCTTCTTTCGTCCCTTGATAGTTCGCGTCGCATGGTTGCTATTATTTACACACAAAACTAATAGTATGGCATGCGCATAACAAGGGCTGGCCGCCGGGCGGAAGCCTGAAATCGGTAAAACCGGTATTTTGGCCGGTGAAAACGGAGGTCGGAAGTAAGAAGTAGGAGGTAAGAAGTACGATTTTCCTACTTCTTACCTCCTACTTCCTGCTTCATATTTCTACACTACTTGTGCGGGATAATTTACTGCGTATCCGGCTGAGCGTTTCCAGCGTTACACCCAGGTAAGAGGCAATGTATTTTAGCGGAACACGGGTAAGCAACTCGTTTTTGGTAACTACAAAATGTTTGTATTTGGCGGTAGCCTCGGTAAGGCGGGCAATAAAGGCCCTTTCCTCGGCATCGCGGTAGTATTTTTCAAGCAGCTTGCGGCCAACGAGGTTCATCTCCGGGAAATGATCGTATAAATATTCCAGGTCGTCGTTGCTGAGACCAAACAGTTCGCAGTCTTCAATGGCCTGTATATTCTCACGTGCAGGCTGCTGTAATCCCAGGCTGGTGATGCTGGTCACCAGTTCGTGTTCACCGGCAATCCAGGTAGTGATTTCCTTGATGCCTTCTTTTACGAAGCTGCGTAATACGCCCTTGCGTATCAGGTAAATATTCGGACACATATTACCGGTGGCAACCAGTAATTCGTTTTTTCGTATGCGGTATAAAAATGTTCTTTGATTGATGTAGTCCCTGGCTTCGGCGCTGATGGGATACATATTTCTTGCCAATGCAATAAAGGGTGATTCAGACAATGTGTTGTGCGATAACCATTGTTCCACACCCGGGTGGCTGATGTAAGATGTTGTGTTCATCTGCGTGGTTTTAGGTATTCCTTTAATGAAAGCAAGTCACAACTATGTGTGTGCGCTACAAAGCGAGCCTTTTCCAGAGGTAAGGTGAGAAAAAAATAAACGTCTGGTAATTACCTTTAAAGATATAAAGAAATATTGAACATTATTAGTTATCCTAATAAATAGTGGAATTGCGGTAGGGGGAGGGAAGGAAGTCAGAGGTCTGAAGTCTGACAATAAAGTGGCCATCCGATTTCCGACTTCAGACTTCCGACTTCAATTCAAATCGGTCACCGTCGAATAGCCCCCGGTCGCTGAGCTTCAGGTGGGGTATCACCAGCAGCGCCATAAACGACAGCGTCATAAAGGGCGCCGACAGGGGCGAGCCCAGCGATTTGGCCATGGCATCGATGGCCGTATAGGCCTCTGCTACCCGGTAACCGTCATCGGCGCTCATGAGCCCCGCCACGGGCAAACCCAGTACCCGGCTGGCCTGCGGGCCTACACAGCTGATGCCGCCCGCTTCGCCGATCACGAGGTTCACGGCCTGGCAAATCTGTTCATCATCCACCCCCACGGCCACGATATTATGGCTGTCGTGCGCCACCGACGAGGCAATGGCCCCCTGGCGCAGCCCGATGTTCTTTATAAATGCCACGGCCGGCGGGGCAGGGTGATAGCGGTTCACCACCACCATCTTTAAAATATCCCTGTCGGTATCGCTTACGATCTGCCCATCACGTACACGGGGTGTTACCAGAATTTTGTTGGTGATCAACTGGCCATCCATGGCCTCTATCACGGGCAGCTCGTTCTGCCCTGTAAAAGGCAGCACAAAATCGGCCGCTGTTTTTGGCGTGCAATTAAAGTTATTGATGGGTTCCGATGGCTGGAAACCAATTTTGCTTATGCCGTTTTCGGCCACCAGTTCGCCATTGATATAGGTTTGCAGCACCCTGAATGTTTTTAGGTCGCTGGTAACGATCAAATCGGCGGGGTCGCCCACGCGCAGCAGCCCCACATCGGCTTTATAATGCAAAACAGGATTGATACAGGCGGCCTGTAAAACGCTAAAAACGTCAATGCCTTTGGCTACGGCCCGGGCGCAAAGCTGGTTGATATGGCCCGCCACCAGGCTGTCGGGATGTTTGTCGTCGCTGCCAAACAGGATCTGGTCGGGGTAATCGTTCAGCAAATCGATCAATGCTTCGAAGTTGCGGGCCGCACTGCCTTCGCGGATGATGATCTTCATACCGCATTGCAGTTTGTCCAGCGCTTCTTCCCGGGTAAAACATTCGTGGTCGGTGCTGATGACCACCTGGCCGGGCTGCCCGGCCTCGATGTATTGCCGCGCCTGTTCGCCACGTAAACCCGGCGCATGGCCATCGATGGGTTTACCGGCCTGCTGCGCGGCCGCTATTTTTTCCATTACCACCGGGTCATTCATTAATACACCGGGAAAATTCATCATTTCGCTTAAATACCTGATCTCCTCTTTTTGCAGCAGGGCCCTCACCTCGCCGGCATCCAGGGTAGCGCCGGCCGTTTCGAAATGGGTGGCCGGTACACAACTGGGTGCCCCAAAATTGAATTTAAAAGGCACGGTTCGCCCGTTTTCGATCATATATTCCACACCCGCCATGCCACATACATTGGCTATTTCGTGCGGGTCGCTGATGGTGGCCACCGTGCCATGCACCACCGCCAGCCGTGCAAATTCACGCGGCACCAGCATACTGCTTTCAATATGAACATGACTATCAATAAAACCGGGGAGTATATATTGTTCCGTTTGCAGGTGCGATCCGGGTATTTGGGTAATCTGCGTTATACGGCCATTCGCGATCGTTACCTCGGCGGGATAAAATTTTTTTTCATCTATAACTGCCAACCGGCCCTGTATGGTACAATTCATGCTGCTAATATACTCTTTCCGGGTTTTTGTGATAAATGGAAGCCCGTATTCTCCTGTACCCGGTATATTTGAACAGAAATGCAGAGGGGATTGTAATATTTTGACCTGACAGCTCACTAATACTACAAGGGTTCTCATCCTGCGTTATTAAACACCAATTTCACCAATTAAACATTAAAAAATGAATTCCCTACGTGTTGTATTACTGGCTGCCGGTAGCATGCTGGCTGCCGTTTCAATGAATGCACAAACCGCCGACGAAGTCGTAAACAAACATATCGAAGCGCTGGGTGGCAAGGAAAAACTCACTGCCATCAAAACCATGGTAAGTGAATATGATATGGATATTATGGGTAACCAGGCATCGGGTGTCACCTACCAGGTAAATGGAAAAGGTTTTCGCAATGAAATGGATTTTGGCGGACAAAAGATCATACAAGTGGTAACCGATAAAGGCGGCTGGGGCATCAACCCCATGGCCGGTCAAACGGCCGCCGAGCCTATGCCCGAAGAGATGGTGAAGGCCAGCCAGTACCAGTTGTATCCCGGTGGCATCCTGTTAGATTATGCCGGCAAGGGGTATACCGTGGAACTGCAGGGAAAAGAAGATGTGAATTCAACACCCGCTTATAAACTGCTGGTAAAAAGCAAGGAAGGCAACGAAACCACCATGTGGATCGATGCCGGCACTTACCACATCCTCAAGTCGAACAACAAGCTCAGTGCACAGGGCCAGGAAATGGAAACCAGCGCCGTGTTTACCAACTATCAAAAAACCGATTATGGTTTGGTAGTGCCTATCAACACCGAGGTGACACTGCCGGGTGTAACCCTGAATATCACCAGCAAAAAAGTAGAGGTGAATAAAGAGGTGGATATGAAATTATTCGAGCAGCCCAAATAAGCGCTCGTTAAACAACTACAAATTATAGCCGCAGAGACGCCGTCTCTGCGGTTATTTTTTTAATTTGAAGCCTCAATCAGGCCATATGCTTATGATAAATCGATGTATTGGTAGCGTAATCGGAATTTTTCTTTTTGCCCACGCAACAGCCCAGCAAATCACCATCAACACCGTGGGTAAGGACCCATTCAACGGTAAAGCCCTGGAAACGGTATACAAGGCAAAAGACGGCGCCTGGTATTTCCAGAGTTATAACAATACGATCATCAAAACCACCTATCGCCCGGCCGATTATACCAAATACGAGCAGGTAACAGATGCCGTGATGAGTAAGCCACCGGCGGTCACTACAAAGATCACCAATGCCGCTTCGCAAACGGTGGAATATGAAAACCAAACCAGCGTGGTGATCCAGCGCGAGCGCCTTTATTACAAAGCAGGCCGGGAAGTGCGGGTGAAGGCTGCCACGTATTTTGCAGAAGGCGATTACCGGGGTTTTCGTTTCCAGTTGAGCGCTAATGAACAGCTATTTGGCGGCGGCGAACGCGCTACCGCTATGAACCGCCGCGGCCAGCGCCTGAATTTATACAATACCGGCGCATACGGTTATGGGCTGGGGGAATCCAACCTCAGTTTTTCGGTGCCCTTTATCATCTCCAGCAGTGGTTATGGCATCTTTTTCGACAACCCGTCGAAAGGGTACCTGGATATTGGCTTAACGGATAAGAACACCCTGGAAGCCGGTTTCAGCAGCGGCGAACTGGTGTATTATGTGATATTGGGAAGAAGTATAGATGAAATACTGAGAAACTATGCATCCATCACCGGCCGCCAGCCCCTGCCGCCCCGGTGGGCCATGGGCAATTTTGTATCGCGCTTTGGTTATCGCAGCGAAGAGCAGGTAAAAAGCATCGTGAGTAAAATGCGGCAGGAAAATTTCCCGATGGACGGATTGGTATTCGACCTGTTTTGGTTTGGCGACGATACCAAGGGCACCCTGGGCAACCTCGATTGGGTAAACGCGCAAAAATGGCCCAATCCCAAACAAATGCTCACCGACCTGAAAACAAAAGAAAACCTGAAATCCATACTGGTAACCCAGCCCTATATTTTACAAAATACAAAAACCTATGCAGAGGCCACACCCTTCCTGGCCACCGATGCCGGCGGCAAACCCATGATGGTGCCCGAATTCTTTTTTGGTACCGGCGGCCTGGTAGACATATTCCGCAAACCTGCGCAGGACTGGATATGGAAATATTACAAAAAACAGGTGAGCAATGGCGTAAGTGGCTGGTGGGTTTCGCAGGCCGAGCCGGGTAAACATCCCTCCAACATGATGCACAACCTGAAAGACTATGGCATCACCCGGCCTATGGCGGCTGATGAAGTGCATAACATTTATGGCCACTACTGGAACAAAATGTTTTTTGAAAAATATAACAGCGATGTATCCGATACCAGGCTGGTATTGCTGAACGGCACCGGTTTCGCCGGCAGCCAGCGTTTTGGGGTAATGCCTTCTTCGGGCGATGTGGCCCGTAGCTGGAGCGGGTTAAAAAGCCAGCCCCTGGTATTGCTGGGCGCCAGCCTCAGCGGCATCCCCTATATTCATTCCGATGCAGGTGGTTTTATGCAAAGCAAAGAGGCCGACGGGGAGTTGTATACGCGTTGGATACAATTCGCCACCTTTACGCCCATCTTTAAACCACATGCTACCGTGCTGGAAGAAAAAGACGTTCCATCGGAACCCTGTTTTCAACAGGAACCCTATAAAAGCATCGTGCGCGATTACATCAACCTGCGTTACCGCTTATTGCCTTACAATTATTCACTCAGCTATGAACAAACGGTGCTGGGCAAACCCCTGATGCGGCCGCTGTATTATTACAGTTTTGCCGATAGCAATGCCCTGCGCGCCGAAGAAGAATATATGTGGGGCGATGCCATACTGGTGGCGCCCATTACCACAGCCGGCGCCACTGCCCGCATGGTATACCTGCCCGCCGGTAAATGGTACAGCCTGCACGACAATACGCTTACCGAAGGCGGTAGGGTCGTCAACCAATCGGCCGACATCAAACAAATACCTGTATTTGTAAAGGAGGGCAGCTTTTTGCCCATGTGGGTTACCAAAGACACCATCAAATCGGTGGAGGGCTATAATTCAAAAGAGATCAATGTACGGTATTATCCTTCGGCTACACCCGGCAGCTATGTATGGTACGACGACGATGGCATAAGCACCCGGACCCTGGAAAAAGCCGATTATGAACTGGTGACATTCAAGGGCGTTGCCAATGGAAAAATGATCACCATCGATATCACCACCAATAACCCTAACCAGTATGGTAAACGTTTTAAACGTGTATTTACATTCGAATTTCCCATTGGCGGGGTAGCGCAGGCTAAGGTAAATGGGAAAGAAGTGCAGTTGGCCAATGGGCTGGTGCCGGTAGAATTTAATGGCAAAGCCCTGAAGCTGGAAGTTACTACCAAGTAATCCACAACGGGATAACTGCACGTAAATCTACTATGATCAAAAAAGCTTTTTGGCATACAGCATGCTGAATAGGTAGCGCCTGTTTAAGTCTTTTTTTGTTATATACATATCCTGTTACTTGTTGTTGTCCGGCCTGTTTGGCCGGACTTTTTTATTCATGTTTCTTCAACAGGTCGGGGCGCCGTTCGCGGGTGCGTTGCACCGACTGTTCGTACCGCCAGTCTTCCACTTTTTTGGGATCGCCGCTAAGCAGTATATCAGGCACTTTCCAGCCCCTGAAATCGGCGGGGCGGGTATATACGGGAGGAGCCAGTAAATGGTCCTGGAAGGAATCAAAAAGGGCGGAGGTTTCATCGTTCAGTACGCCCGGCAATAAACGGCCCACGGCATCCACCACGATGGCCGCCGCCAGTTCGCCGCCGCTGAGCACATAATCGCCTACCGAAATTTCTTTCGTTACAAAATGTTCGCGAATGCGTTCATCGATGCCCTTATAATGGCCGCATAGGATGAGCAGGTTTCCCTTCAGCGACAGTTGGTTGGCCAGGCCCTGGTTAAAAGGCTGCCCATCGGGTGTCATATAAATGATCTCGTCGTAGCTACGGTCTTTCGAGAGGGTTTCGATGGCATTGGCCAGGGGCTCGCACATCATCACCATTCCCGCGCCGCCGCCATACTGGTAGTCATCTATAGTGCCATAATCGTTGATGGCCCATTGGCGCAGGTGGTGCACATGCACTTCCAGCAAACCCTTATCACGCGCCCTTTTTAAAATAGAATGGGAGAAAGGGCTTTCCAGCAGTTCGGGCAAAACCGATAATATGTCGATACGCATGCGGCAAAGATAAGCCTGAAGACCGAAGTCGGAGGTCAGAAGTCTGAAGTCTGATGGTCCTTGTATTTCCGACTTCTGACATCCGACTTCCGACTTCCTTATTCAAAAAACTCATCCAGGTCGCGGCGCTGCTTTTTGGTAGGCCGGCCAATTTTACTCAACCGTTTACCGGTATGAAAACTCGACGCCATAAACTGCAGGCGTTCGATCTCTTCGGCAGGTGTGATGTCGATATAATATTTGATGGCTTCGGAATAAGCTACCCGGTTGTGTAAGAGCTCCACCACTTTTATACGCCAGCGTTTGGCTTCTGTTTTTACTTCATACTCTTCCCCTGCATGTACCTGTTTGGAAGCTTTTACAGGTATACCATTGCATTTTACCTTGCCTGTATCGCAGGCGGCTGCGGCCATGGTGCGTGTTTTGAACAGGCGAATAGACCAGAGGTATTTGTCAATGCGCAGTTTGTCCATATGTCACTTTTTAGAAGCGAGTGGTTAGTGGCTACTAGCCTTCGGCAAAATACTTATGAAAGTAAGGTATCGTTTCAATCCCTTTATAATAATTCACCAGATCGAATTTTTCATTCGGTGAATGTAAATTATCGCTATCCAACCCAAAACCCATAAACACGATCTTCACACCCAGTTCCTTTTCCAGGATGGTGCAAATGGGAATACTGCCCCCGCCACGAACGGGAATGGGTTTTTTGTTGAAAGTGGTTTCTATGGCTTTGGCGGCCGCCTGGTAAGCCTTTGAATCGATCGGCGTCATATAAGGCTCACCGCCATGCAGCTCAAACGCTTCCACGGTAACACCGGCAGGCGCTATTTTTTTGAAGTGGCCGAGCAACAACTTTGTTATTTTTTCCGATGACTGATTGGGCACCAGCCTGGCCGATATCTTGGCATGCGCCTTTGAGGGCAATACGGTTTTGGATCCTTCGCCGGTGTAACCACCCCAAATGCCATTCAGCTCCAGGGTAGGGCGTATGCCGGTACGTTCGTTGGTAGTAAAACCTTTTTCGCCCCACAGCTCCTGTACACCCAGGTCTTTTTTATACTCAGCCTCATCGTAAGGCGCCTGCGCCATCAGTTTTCTTTCGTCGGCGGTGGCTTCTACCACATCGTCGTAAAAACCGGGGATGGTGATATGATTGTTCTCATCGTGGCAGCTGGCGATCATTTTGGCCAGTAGGGTAATGGGATTGGCCACCGCGCCGCCGTACACACCACTGTGCAGGTCGCGGTTGGCGCCGGTTACTTCTACCTGTATATAAGCCAGGCCACGCACGCCGATATCGATAGAAGGATTGTCCATACTGATCATGGCGCTGTCGCTGATCAGGATCACATCGCATTTGAGCAGGTCTTTATGTTCTGCCACAAACCTGCCCAGGTTGGGCGATCCCACTTCTTCTTCCCCTTCAATCAAAAATTTGATATTGGTGGTTTGCGAATTGGTTTTTGTCAGTATCTCCAATGCCTTCACGTGCATATAAAACTGTCCTTTGTCGTCGGCAGAACCGCGGGCATAAATACGGCCTTCTTTGATGACGGGGTCAAAGGGGCCGCTGTGCCATAGTTCCAGCGGATCGGGTGGCTGCACATCGTAATGCCCGTATACCAGCACTGTGGGTTTGGCGGGATCGACGATCTTTTCTCCATACACTACAGGATGCCCGTCGGTTTCAAACACTTCGGCTTTGGTGGCGCCCGCTTCCAGCAAACGCTGCCTGGTCATGTCGGCGCATTTTTTCATATCCTGTTTGTGTTCGCTGTTGGCGCTTATCGATGGAATACGTAACAGGTCCAGTAATTCGTTCAGGAAACGGTCCTTATTCTTTTCCTGGTAATCTTTCCAGGCTTGCATAATCATATAGTTTAAATGGTGAAAAACTTTGGAAAGCGAATATA
>Ga0065721_10006641_pt1 | contig 34588 bp, 31 predicted proteins | sample Mesricmetagenome_FD_59108 | JGI IMG/M metagenome (GOLD analysis project Ga0065721, IMG submission 59108) | Mesophilic microbial community from rice straw/compost enrichment Sample: eDNA_1 v2 (version 2) | ecosystem: Engineered > Solid waste > Grass > Composting > Bioreactor | place: USA: Davis... | reverse complement strand
CCGCGGCGTAATCCGACGACTAACGTTCTTAATAAGGTGTTTTTCATTCGCGGGTATTCTGTTGTGTCGGATTACGCCGCTTTGCGGCTAATCCGACCTACGGTTGGTTTGTGTTGTAACACAGAATCGCAGGTTATTGCTAAACCACAATCTCCGCCAGATTACCTTTTTCTTCCAGCCACGATTTGCGATCCGCTGCGCGTTTTTTGGCGAGCATCATGTCCATGATCTGGCGAGTGCCGTCTTCGTCGTCGATGGTGAGTTGTACCAGGCGGCGGGTGTCGACGGCCATGGTGGTTTCGCGCAGCTGCAGGGGGTTCATCTCGCCGAGGCCTTTAAAGCGTTGTACATTGACCTTGCCTTTTTTATTTTCGGCGGACAGGCGGTCGAGGATGCCTTTCTTCTCGCTTTCATCCAGCGCGTAATAAACGTCTTTACCGATGTCGATGCGATAGAGCGGCGGCATGGCGACAAATACGTGGCCGTTTTTCACGAGCGCGGGGAAATGCTTCACGAAGAGTGCGCACAGCAGTGTGGCGATGTGCAGTCCGTCGGAATCGGCATCAGCGAGGATGCAGATTTTGTGGTAGCGCAGTTCACTCAGGTCTTCGCTGCCGGGATCAAGTCCGATGGCCACGGAGATATCGTGCACCTCCTGGCTCGACAGAATTTCCTCCGAGTTGACTTCCCAGGTATTCAGGATTTTTCCGCGCAGCGGCATGATGGCCTGGAACTCGCGGTCGCGCGCCTGTTTGGCGGAACCACCGGCCGAATCCCCCTCTACCAGGAACAGTTCACTGCGTGCGGGATCGCCGCTGGAGCAATCTGCCAGTTTGCCGGGCAGTGCCGGTCCCTGGGTCACTTTTTTGCGCGCAATTTTTTTACTGGACCGCACACGTTTCTGGGCGTTGTTGATGCAGTGATCGGCGAGCTTATCGCCCTCTTCCGTGTGCTGGTTCAGCCAGAGTGCGAATGCATCTTTGGCAACGCCTGAAACAAAAGCAGCGGCTTCGCGTGAGGTCAGGCGTTCTTTCGTCTGACCGGAAAACTGCGGGTCGGCCAGCTTGAATGAAAGGACGTAACAGCAGTTATTCCAGATATCTTCCGGTGCGAGTTTAACGCCGCGCGGAATCAGGTTGCGGAACTCACAGTACTCGCGCATCGCGTCCAGCAGGCCGGTACGTAAACCGTTGACGTGAGTACCGCCCTGCGCCGTAGGAATCAGGTTGACGTAACTTTCCTGAACCAGCTCGCCGCCTTCCGGCAGCCATTGCACGGCCCAGCTTACGCCCTCAGTCTTGCCATTGAAGTCGCCGACAAAGGGTAACTCCGGCAGGGTTTCCCAACCCTGGGTAGCGCCAGCAAGGTAATCTTTTAAACCGTCTTCGTAAAACCATTCATCTTTTTCGCCGGTTTGTTCATCCAGAAATGTGACTTTCAGACCGGGGCACAGCACCGCTTTCGCACGCAGCACGTGACGCATACGGCTGACGGAAAATTTAGGAGAATCAAAATAAATCGGGTTCGGCAGGAATCGCACACTGGTACCGGTCTGGCGTTTCGGACAGGTATCAATGATTTCGAGATCCGTGGCCTTATCGCCATTAGCAAAGCCCATGCGGTAGACGTTGCCGTCGCGCTTGATGGTGACTTCCAGTTTCTGCGACAGCGCGTTGACCACCGATACACCCACGCCGTGAAGACCACCGGAGAACTGGTAATTTTTGTTGGAGAATTTACCACCAGCGTGAAGGGTACATAGAATGACCTCTACGCCCGGTTTACCCTGCTCCGGGTGGATGTCCACCGGCATACCGCGGCCATCGTCAGTGACGGTAACAGATTGGTCTTTGTGCAGGATGACTTCGATGGACTTGGCGTGACCGGCGAGTGCTTCGTCCACGCTGTTGTCGATAATTTCCTGTGCAAGGTGGTTCGGCCGTGCGGTTTCGGTGTACATGCCCGGGCGTTTTTTGACCGGGTCCAGCCCCGTGAGTACTTCAATATCTTCTGCGGAGTAATTAGCCATAGAGTCTTCTGAAAGTTAGCTGTAATTATTGATGATTCGCGTAGGTCGGATTAGTCGCGCAGTGGCGTAATCCGACAATCAACGATGACATTTAATGAACATATTTCATTTGCTGGGAGCTTTGTCGGATTACGCCGCTTTGCGGCTAATCCGACCTACGGTTAGTCGCGTTGTCCCCCCATCGCGGGGGGGCGTCGGGGAACAAAAAATTTATCCCGTCGCTTAAAAAACGCTCGAAGCCTTGAAAGCTGTGATCGCCTCCCTCTTCCACGGTCTGTTTACAGCCCTGGTATTTTTCCACTGCCTGAGTGTAGTCGAGGGTCTCGTCGCCGGTTTGTGCAAGCAGCCAATAGTTGGCGTGGCGGCGGACAGGAAGGTCGCAGGCTTTGATTTCTTCCACGTGGCCAGCGTTCAAGCGGTAGCTATCATCCGTATGATAGGACTGCAGGTCAACCTCCAGATAGTCCGGCATAAATTCCCAGGGACGCACGGCTGGATTCACCAGCAGCGCCCGCAGATCGTATTTTTCCGCCAGCCAGGTTGACCAGTAACCGCCCAGCGAGCTGCCGATCAACCCAATCCGGCCTGGAAGCAGCGACTCCACCAGCGCTTCCAATGTCTGCTGGGTGGCGCGGGGATAGGGGGAAAGGTGCGGGCAGTGGTAACGAATGTCCGGGCGCCATTCCGCCAGCCATTGGGCGGTCTGGCGCGCCTTGAAGGATAAGGGAGAACTCAGGAAGCCGTGGATGTAGATCAGCTCAAGCATCAATAACCGGCGGACTTATAGTCAATAACGTAACTCTTACCGCTGACGCGGGATACGCCGGTTTCGATACTGCCGTCGGGATAGAGTTCAAACCAGCGATAGCCGGGCATGGCGGTATCCACCGCGAAGGCGTCACTGTTGGGCTTGAACTGTACGCAAGTGGACGGCGTGGCAAACAACTGCATGTGCTTGCGCCGGCAACTGAACTCCTGATGTACATGCCCCCACACAACCGTCCTCACCTGTGGACTGCGATCCACAATGGCCAGGAAGGCGTCTGCATTACGCAAGACATACTGGTCAATCCAGGCGCTGCCCACCGGGAGGGGCTGGTGGTGCAGCATCACCATCACATGGCGGTCTGCATGGTCTGCCAGCGCCTGTTCGAGGAAATCCAGTTCCGTCTGCTCCAGATTGCCATAAACCTGCTCCGGTACCGCAGAGTCCAGCAGGATGATGACCCAGGCCCCCAGATCTACCAGACGCCCCTCCGGCGGGTTGGGGATAGCCAGCTGGCTCATCATCACCGCGGAGTCGTGGTTGCCGGGTATCCAGGCAAAGGGAACCGGAAAATAACGCCGGATGGTGTCGATAAAGCGGCGATAGCATGCCTCATCGCCGGCACTGGCAATATCACCAGTGCAGACAAGGTAATCGAAGGTGGGTTGCTCGGCAGTGATCAGTTGCAGGACATCTTCCAGACTTTCGTCTGTATTCAAGCCGAGCAGAGATTCACTGGTGAGCGGCCCCAGGTGAGTATCGGTGATCTGTATCAGACGCACGGGTTTTTCGTTCACAGTGATTGCTGACATATCATGCAAATCCATCTTGCGCTGGCACTTCCATTTGGTTTTAGAGTTAGGAATAGTGCGAATACTAGCGCCAACGATATACGCTAATTTAGTTTTCCGCCACCTGCTATAGCTTATTAAGGGATAGATTTACAGGAAAGAAGGGTAAAAAAAATCAGAAGTGTGAAGAAGTTAAGGGTTACGCGTCACTCTGAACGGTTGCGCGACACTCCGGGCGGGCGGGCCCGGAATGGCTACATCGGAAGCCTAGTGCATCGCCAGGAGGTCCGCCGGAGTGCGGTCGAACAGGGCCCGCAGATCGAGTACCGGATAGCGTGTTGACTGATCCTCGAAGGCGGCATGGGCCAGCAGTTGCCAGCTGGTCTCCAGCTCAGCCACCGCGACGGACTGATCCGGCCTGACCGGCAGCAGACGCGGGATACCCCGGAGGAAGATCGCTCCCATATCGACCTCACCCGCGCTGTTTTCGTAGGCGATGATGGCCGCAAGCCGCTCCTCATCGGTCGGCCGTGAGCGGCGATGGGAGACCAGTTCATGGATATCCAGCGCCGGCACAAACCGGTTGCGCCACAGGAAGCCCTGCTCGCAGTACGACGGCAGACCCGGCAGGCGGACACTGGCTTTAACGTACTCGATATATTTAAGTTCGTAGCGACCTATGGCCACTGCTGTCGTCTGATCAATGGGTAGCAGCCAGGCACCCAGCTCCGATGAAGATGACATCAACCCGCTCCCTGCAATGCATGTGAATTCTGTTCGCGAACCTGTACCCCGCGCACCTGCAACAGCTTGAGCAGATCCGCTGCCGAACTCAGCCCCAGGGCCACCTCACCGATAAGGGCAAAGCGGCTGAATGGTTGCTTCCGGCTGCTCATGCTGCGGGGAACGGGGTACACCGGATAATCCTGCGTCTCCAGCTTGGTCAGCGAGCGGCAGGCGAGCGCAAAGCCCTGCTGCTGATGGCGCAGGAGGACCAATACCTGATGGCACGGCTCCAGACGGCTCTGCAGCTGCAGGGCCTTGTTGAGGCAAAACACCGGATAGCGCTGCTGCCCGTATTCCAGGTATCCACAGCTCTGGGCCGCCAGGGACGATGCCGTATCCGTTGGTGCGCTCAGCCTATTGCCGGGCATAAGCGTGACGACATCAGCCGCTGGCAGCAATAGCCCGAACTCGCCACCATCAAGGCGCACCCGCTCCGGCGCGGCCGTTGCCGGCGGTGCAAGACTGGGAGACTCTCCCGCTAACACATCTGTCATGGACATGGTTCCGCCCTATGCCGTGATGGAAGACTTGAGGCAGTGCAGCAGCTCATCTTCCGAGAAGGGTTTATTGAGGTAAGTGTCCACCCCGGCAGCCTTGGCGAGACTGCGATGCTTCTCGGTATTGCGCGAGGTGATCATGATGACCGGGATATGCCGGGTGGCGTCGTTCGCGCGCACGTGGGCGGTCAATTCCAGACCGTTCATGCGCGGCATCTCCATATCCACCAGGATAACGCTGGGCGTCTGGCCCTGCAGAATATCCACGGCTTCGAAGCCGTCTTTGGCTGTACAGACATCCATCCCGATGTCACTGACGAACTGTGCGAGGGAACGGCGGGTGCTGAGCGAGTCGTCCACCACCAGTGCCAGCGGGCGCTGGGTCACCGGCTGGTGACGCATGGCCTCGCGCGTCAGCTGCCAGATGGTGTTGTTCAGGCCGGACTGCAGCAGATCCAGCACGAGTTGCTGTACATCGATCACCGGTGCCACCTCACCATCACCGAGGATGGTAGCGCCGATCACACCGGGCACTGTTGGTGTCAGCGGGGAGAGCGGCTTGATAACCATCTCACGGCTGGCGCTGACGCTTTCAATCAACACGCCCACCCGCTGTCCCGGAAAACTCTCTACCACCAGTAACGCGTGGGCATCCGCCGTATTGATTGCCGTAACATCCGGCAGGTTGGCCAGCTGCGCGATGTGATATACATCGATCAGCTCGTCCTCAAACTGGTACTGCAAACCCTCACCGTGGGATTTCAGGACGGCTGATTCGAGGAACAGCAGCTGCTCCACTCCGCGCGAAGCCACCACCAGACGGTGGGGACCGTTTTTAATCAGCAGCCCGTGTTCCGCAATCATGGTCATGGGCAGGCGGATAGTAAATTCGCAGGCTTCGCCGGGAAAACTTTCCACCGTAATCCGGCCTTTCAGTGCCGCGATACGATCCGCCACCATATCCAGCCCGATACCGCGCCCGGAGGTCTGGCTCACCGCCTCACTGGTGGAAAAACCCGGTACAAAGATCAGCTGGTGCAGCCAGCGTTCATAAACTTCAGGATGCTGCTCATCCTGGACGGCGGAGGGGATGGCAATGTTAAGCGCTTCCGCTTTTGCGGCAATGCGGGTGTGGTTCAGGCCGGCACCGTCATCGCAGACCTGCACCAGCACCGACTGTCCCTGGGTGCGGAAGTGAAGCGTGATCAGCCCCTCTGTTGGTTTGCCCATCATCTGTCGCTGTGCCGGCACTTCTATCCCATGGTCCACCGCATTGCGCAGCAGATGCATCAGGGGATCGACCAGTTCGTGCAGCACACGGCTGTCGATCATGGTGTCTCCGCCACTCAATTGCAGACGTGCCGCCTTACCCGTCAAACGGCAGGCCTGACGGACGCACCGCTGGAAACGCGCCTCCATCGTGTGGGCGGGCACCATGCGCATCTCCAGCAACAGGTTCTGGGACTCGCGGTTAATCACCTGCTGCTCGTAAGCCTGCTCCTCTAACCCGCGCAGCTCGCCCTGCGTCTGATGAATAGCATCACGCGCGTCGGTAATAAATTCCTGCAGCTGATGAAAGAAACTGTGCAGTTCGTTGTAACGATCCAGCTCCAGCGGATCAAGACCATCGTCGTGACTGCTTTTAAAACGGCGGCTGAAGAGTTCGCGCACTTCAATCAGTTGCCCGAGTTCTTCGGTAAGTGATGTCAGTTTGTGATGCAGCTGGCCAATGTGGGCCAACTGTTGCTTGATACCGTGAACCTGGGTTTGCAGGCGGTTGGTGCCAATTGCACTGCTACCGGCGAGGCGCAGCAGATCCTGTGCAATGTCTTCGCGGATGCGCAGCTGCGATGCCATCACTTCCTGCAGATGCTGATTGTCTGTGCTGGCCTGTGCCGTATGCACCGTCTCCGGTTCAGCCGCAGGCGCAGCGACATCATCGCTTTCGGCATCAACAAACGCTGCATTCACCAACGCTTCAATATCCGGTATCTTAATGCCGAAGCTGCTGATGTTGTTCTGGTAGATAAAATGATAGGCATCCAGCACCTGTTGCATCACCTGCAGCTCCAGCTCACCGACGCTGGCCCCCTCCACCAGGCAATCCAGCATGGCCGCCAGGGTATCCGACACATCCACCAGCAACAGCTTTAACGCCTCGCTGGGTTCATCGGACTGACGGGAAATTTCTTCCAGCAGATCTTCGGTAAAGTGCATGAANTTCGCCAGCCCGGTGACGCCCACCACATTNCCTGAACCTTTGATGGTATGAGCAATGCGCTGTGCGCTGGCCAGNGCCTGCTTATCCAGCGTGCCGACAAAGCGACTGATCTGTTCCGTAAAGCTGTTGACCTGTCCAGGCAATTCCAGCATCAGGCCTTCAAACAGTTCCTGATTGATCTCATCGCTGAGCTGCAGCGACAACAGGTCCATGGTGGCTGTGGTCGGCAGCAGCCGTGCAGGATCTTCCGCTACGGGAATATCCGCATGCATCAGCTTTGCACCCAGCTTTTGTTGTTGGGTCTCGGCCAAGGGCTGCGGCCAGCTGGTGTTGCTGAGAAATTCCAGCACACCCAGTACGGACGCGGGCGGAATATCTCCTTCGCCCAGATGCTGCAGATAATCGAGAAAATAAACCGCCCAGGAATCTACCAGCAGACGTTGTTCCTCATCGATACTTTCCGGTTGCTGCATGAGCGCCCGGAAGTTCTCTTCCATGAACCGGCAGGCTTCTGCGAGTCCTTCAAGGCCGATCAGTTCTGCGGCCTCGGCAAAGTGAGCCACCGATGCACACTGGTCCGACAGCGCCTGCGGTCCATCGTCCATGCGCTCTGGCTGTCCCAGTGAATAATCCAGCTGCGCGTTTAACTCCTGTATAAGCAGTTCAACCAAATCCTGCTGATCGCGCGTCAAAGGACTATTGTTCATCGCATCTTCCATCCAACCGATTTTCCATTAATACCGAACTGCCAGGCCTGCGAAATTCATCAGGCGTTGACAATATCCTGTTCCATCTGTTCTTCATTGACCGCTGGCTGACGGATCGACACCAGCGTGTTATGCGCTTCGGTACGGAATTCCGGCAAGGTGAACACATTGACCCGCTCGAGCAATGAGCGTGCGTGCACTTTCAGTTCGTCTGTCTGCTGACGTTGCTGCTCAAGTTCACTGTAGGTCTTCTGCGTGGATTCTGTAATCTGCGTTGCGCGGTCGCGCACGCGGTTGGCCATGTGTGCCTGATTGACTGAATTGACGGCAATGGATTTTACGTGGTTTACCAGCTGACGCGTGGCGGCTTCGGTTTCGTGCATCCGCTGTCCCGAATCTTCGGCGAGCTTGGTACCTTCAGCCACCTGCGCAATCAGTTTGTTCATGATGTTTACCGTATCGGAGGTTTCGACCCGGATATTATTTACCATCGCCGAAATTTCCGAGGTTGCACCACGGGCGTTTTCCGCCAGCCGCTGAACCTCTTCCGCTACCACCGCGAAGCCTTTACCGGCCTCACCCGCCGAAGCAGCGTGCATACTCGCGTTCAAGGCGAGGATGTGAGTACGTTCCGCGATGGTGTTAATCAGGTTAACGATACTGGTAATTTCCTGCGAGCGGTCCCCGAGACGCTTGATACGCTTCTCCGTTTCAGAGATGGTGCCGCGGATTGTCTGAATACCCTCAACGGTTTCGGTTACCGAAGACTGCGCCTTCACGGTACTGTCAATGGCGGTTGCAGCAATGCTGTTGGCAATACGCGCTTCTTTTGCAATATCACTCATGGTTTTGGCGGACTGTTCAAGTGCTGCCACAGTCTCAGCCACTTGCGTGCGCTCATCTTCCGCTACCACCATGACCGCGCTGGACTGGGCCTGCAGCTGATCAGAAATTGCGTTAATTTTTTCTGAAGCCGCTTTTACCTGGTGCAGCGTCCGCGCCGTCTCCGAGGTCAGCAGGTTCACTGCATCGGACACCGTACCTGTAACGTCGGCGGATACCGGCACTTTGATGGAAAGATCTTTACGCGCGATCATACCCAGTGCGCGGATCAGGCTGATGATGGAGTTGTTGAGCGTTTCGTTTTCCTGGAATTTTTCTGCCAGCACCTGGATACGCTCATCCAGCAGACGGTTGAATGCTCGCCCGAGGTTGCCCAGTTCATCATTAGCGGTGATGTTTACCCGCGCTTTATCGTCACCCCGGTTCTGCTGCGCGATGATCGACTGCATATGCCACAGTGGCAAAACGATGCTGCGATAAATCAGGAACAATCCAAGGGTCGTACCCACGGCCGTCATAAACAATACGATGGCGAACATCCACTGAGCCACGCTGCGCTCGCCCTCAGCTGCATCAAGCCGGCGCTGCAGGTTCTGGGTCATGGTGGTGCGATAGGATTCCACCGCGCTCACCACGGCCTGACTCGCTTCTTCCACCTGGCGCTCCCGCTCCGCCGCTGTCGCACGGTTTTCAACCATGGTGGCAAAACCGGCGGAATACCTCTCGGTCAGATCCAGTGCACGTTGGGCTGTGGTGGCAGACATGTCCAGCTGGTTGATACTGCTAAGCAAACCGGCGGTTGCCGTTTGCAATGCATCCCCATGCCGCTGGTCGCGGGTGCGCAGAAATTCTGAATAATGCAGCTCAGCCTGCAACAACAGATTCAGCGCTGCGGGCTGATTCTGCAGCAGGCTGCGCAATTGGCCTGCGATCTGGGGCAGCGGCGTCAGCAGGTCTGCTTCCGCAGTCTCGGCCTGCATCAGCGCCGGGATAGCCTGCTCCACGGTTTCCGTAAATTGACGGTTGGCCGCACCAATACGTTCCAGTGACGCGGCTGAAAAGAATTGGAAGTTAACTTTGCCTAACGCTTCCTGAGCCTCGCGCACTGTTTCGGTCGCCGCAATCAGATCTTCCGCAACCAGCTCACCACTTTGCATTGTCGTGAGCAGCAGACCTTTGAGCTGGTGGTGAGCCCGCGCCACATCATTCAGGGATTGTTCCGCCAGCTGAAACTGCTGCTGAGTTCTTTCCTGTTTAATATCCACACTGATCTGTGCGTAATACGCTACACCCATCAGCACGAAGCCAACGATCAAGCCGATCATCAGACTACTGATTTTGTGGGAAATCTTAATTCCCGATACGTTTTTCATGTGAGACTCCAGGATCGTTTTTTTAAAGCGCAGGCAATGTGGACCACCTCATCACATTGCATAAATACTTGTCGCATGATGATGCATATCTGTATCTGTGTTCTCGTGGATACGGCGATTGGCCAGCACCAGCAGCTGAGGGCCCAGCGTCTTTCCGGGCAACCGGTAGTGGGGCACTCCCCGCGCAAGAAATGTTTTTTCCACCAGCAGGGATAAGACAGAGTCGTTATCGAGCGTCTCATCGGTTACGCAATCCTGCTCAGCCAGATCAACAGAGTGCGGCAGACTGTCAACTAACAGGGCCACGGTGTTATCTCCTTTACCGACGCAGAACACATAGCGTTTCTGAGGTAAAGCAAGGGCCCATTCATGATGCAGCTGATATACCGGCACCAGCCCGCCCCTCACATTGCACAGACCCGCCAGCAAAGCAGGTGCATTGGGGACCGGCGCTATCGGCAGATCGGAAAAGACCTCACAAAAGCAACTGGCCTCTACGACAAAGTGATAGCGACCAATCACGAAGCGAAAATGTTGCTCGCGTACTGATTCAGTACCAAAGCGTTCCTGTTCGGTTAGTAGAATTTTATCGACATCGGTATGCTGCAAGCGGGACAGCGCGTCGATCAGTCTCTGCTCCAGATTATTTTTATCCATACGCGGATTATCTCGCCGGTATCAAAAGAACCTCTGAAAATTCAATTTCAAAGGTTCTTTTTTTAGAGGATCAAGCCTCAAAGTGATGCGATAGTGTTGATAATATCTGCCTGAGTGTAGGGCTTGCTGATCATGCCCTTTCCACCCTGAAGCTCACCCCATACACGATCAGCACGCTGGTTTTTGCTGGTAACGAAGACCACCGGAATACTGGCAAGATCTTTGTCAGAAGTGATATTGCGACAGGCCTGAAAGCCATCCACACCTTCCATAACCACATCCATCAGGATAACGTCAGGGCGATAGGTTTTAGCTTTATCGTACGCCTCCTGACCGTCGGTGGCGGTTATGACCTGATAACCGGCGTCCGCAATAATTTGTTTCAAGTGCTGCAAGTCTACTGGCGAATCGTCCACGATCATGACTTTGCTGGGCTTCATGTTACTTCTCCATGTTTTTTACGAGGTGTTTATGGGTTATCTCTTTGAATTCATTGTGGTTGATGGGCTTGGTCAGGTAGGTGTCGCACCCTGCAAGGATACCTTTTAACTTATCGAACTTGGATGAACGGCTGGTCAGCATGATGACCGGTGTGGTTTTATTCAGCGCGGACCGCCGAATGGTTTTGCATACACTGTAGCCATCAAGGCCAGGCATAACCACATCGAGGAAGATAACATCATATTTTTCCTTTTCTGTGGCCCTGACCGCTGCTTCACCATCGGCGACGGAATCCATCTTCACATCCATACTGTCAAATTCGATCGTCAGCTGACGACGCACGGCCAGACTGTCATCCGCCACCAGAACGCGGATATTTTTATGGCGGCCGCTTTGTTTCAGCTGCGTGCTTGTACCTATGGCTTTTATGTTGTGTGCTACCGTAGAACATGGTTCCACCTCAGAACCAATTTTAAATTCCGGGTAGTAGTGAAGATGACGAATGGTGAAGTTATCCAGAGTCTGCAACAGCTTGGCGGGGTTTATGGGCCAGGGAATAATAAATTCCGATGCATTTTTATCATCTTGTATTTTTTGTCCCAGACGCAGTACCGGCTTGCGCTTCTCCCGACTGACCGTGGCCGAAAAACGCTGCCAGCAAACAATCGCTTTGGGATCAGCCACATTCAGAATATGAATATCAGCTTCAATGGCGCGGGCCAGTTCAGCCGTGGAGGTCACATCATGGACGACGATAAGCTGATAACACCGCTGACGATAGCGGGTAATACCAAAAACGCGTTCGAGTATCTCTATATCTCGTTCACTTGCCCCCACCAGTGCCACAGAAAAAACCCTGCCGGGCGACTTCACTAAAGATGCTTGAGCGGTCATTGATGATAATCCTTGCGCGAACGCAGCATAAAAAAAATAAAAATGCGCCAAAGTGGATTTCACACTGGCAATACAATTTTAGATGAGTGTTGCGACGCAGCAATAATTTTTTGCGCCACAAAAAATAATGGCGCGATTTGCTTCAAATAGCTTGATTAAGTTTTTTGCTGCTTATTGTGTCAGCAAGATGAATTATGCGAAAAAATCTTATCAAAATCGAATAAAAAACTCCTTTTAAATCACCACCTTATAAATCAAAGCAAAACTACGTCACACTAGGTTTTTTGTGCCAACTTATAAATTTTTTAATTTCGAAAAAATATTTTTTTAAAAAAAACATGAATATTTAATCTATGGACGCTACATTTGAACAACTAGAATCCATAATGAATTCAACGAACAATAATTTAACTTCAGCAAGTAAAAAAATTTTATTTTTGGTAAGAGGAAATCTGTAATGGAGATGGAAGGAAGCTACAACTGGTTTTTGGTCATTCTCTCTTTTCTTGTCTCAGTCTTTGGCGCTTTCACCGGCCTGCAAATCACAAATGGAATGAAATCCTCTAAAGCCGGACCCTCGCTGGTCTGGATTATTGCGGCGGCTGTTTCCCTCGGCGGCGGCGCTATCTGGACCATGCACTTCATCGGCATGCTTGCTTATCAGGTGCCTATGGATGTGGGTTATGAACCGGGCTTAACCTTCCTTTCGCTACTCATCGCCGTTGCCGCTGTGGGTATCGGCCTCTACATTGCCGTGAGTGGTCAGCTGTCGATTGCGCGCCTGCTCGGCGCAGGGCTGTTTACCGGTCTGGCGGTTGCCTCCATGCACTACATCGGTATGGAGGCCATGGTGATGCACGGCAGCATGAAGTACGACAGCACGCTGGTGGGTGTATCGCTCGCTATTGCTATTGTGGCAGCCACTGTCGCCCTGTGGCTTGCCGTTAACCTCAAGGGCACGCTGCTGATGCTCGGCAGTGCCGTAATTATGGCCATCGCCGTATGCGGCATGCATTACACGGGAATGGCGGCGATGTCGATGGTCCATGACCATACCGCCGAGCATGTCATCATCGAAAATTCCATGAGTCCCATGACCATGGGCCTGTTTATCTTCTGCGCCAGTATGTTCTTACTGGTCATCTGTCTGATTATGTCTTTGAACCAGCTCAGCAGTCGCATGGAAGAAGAATTGGGAGAATTGGGAGAGCCGGAAAGCCCACAAGAGGCTTACGCAAAGACGTAACCCGTCCGCTGTAAACCAAGCGCGCATACACTCACTTAGGCCCACATTGGGAGGGATCTGCCTTGAACATTTTATTGTTTGCTTCAGCCTATAACGGAATGTGTCAACGTGTGCATCGGGAGCTGGAGGCGGAGAATCACCGCGTTTCCATCGAACTCTCCTCCAACGAAGACGTTATGCAGGAAGCCGTTGCGCAATTTGAACCGGACTTGATCATCTGTCCTTTCCTCAAACATCGCGTCCCCGAAGCTATCTGGAGGAAGCACCTGTGCCTGATTGTCCATCCCGGTATTGAAGGTGATCGGGGACCTTCGTCGCTGGACTGGGCTATCGATATGGAGCACCCCGAGTGGGGCGTGACCCTGCTGCAGGCCGATGCAGAGATGGATGCGGGTGATATCTGGGCCACGAGCAACTTTCCGCTGCGCCAGGCCGCCAAAGCGAGCATATATCGTCGCGAAGTGATCTCTACTGCTGTAGCCGAAATCAAAAGGATTCTGCTGCAAGCCATTCAAAAACCAGACTTTCAGCCCCGCCCGCTGGATTACAGCAATCCCGAGGTGAAAGGCAAATGTCTGCCGCTCATGCGTCAGGACTGGCGGAAGATTGACTGGTTCAAAGACGGCACCACCACGGTTGCCAAAAAGATTAATGCTGCCGATAGTTTTCCCGGTGTGCTGGATGATATCGCAGGCAATGCCGTATACCTGTTTGGCGCCCGCGCTGAGTACCGCCGCACCGACGCCCGGCCGGGCGAGTTGATTGGTTATCGTGACGGTGCCATCTGTCGCGCTACGCGGGACGGCAGCGTCTGGATTCGTCAGATGAAGCTGGCCCAGCAGGGTGAAAAAACCTATTTCAAATTACCCGCATTACAGGTTGTCACCCAGCAGTTTCACAACCCGGAAGAATTTCTCTACCTGAAAGCCATCGATTCCGATGTACAGCAGGACATCAAAACCAAAATCAAGAATGGGGTCGCTTACCTCACTTTCGATTTTTACAACGGTGCAATGAATACCGAACAGTGCCTGGCTTTGCTCGCCACACTGCGCGACCTGCGTGCCCGTAACGATATTCGTGTCATTGCTCTGCTCGGTGGCGAAGATTTCTGGAGCAATGGCATCCACCTGAATTGCATCGAAGCCTCGGCCGATCCCGCTCATGAATCCTGGCGCAATATCAACGCGATTGATGATGTGGTTCAGGAGATTCTCCATATGGATAACAAGATCACGGTAGCGGCCCTGCGCAACAATGCCGGCGCCGGCGGCGCCATCATGCCACTGGCCTGTGACTCGGTCCTGATACGTGATGGTGTTGTACTGAATCCTCATTACCAGACCATGGGGCTTTATGGCTCGGAGTACTGGACATACCTTCTGCCCAGACGCGTTGGCCAGCATCTTGCCCTTGAACTCACCAATCAGTGTATGCCGCTGCTGGCCAAGGTTGCCAAATCGATCGGGATGGTCGATGAAGTTTTGCCGGAAGACTGGGCGTTATACCACCAGTCGCTGCAGACAGCCTGTGAAGCATTGACCGGCGATGAGGTGTTTTTCCGTACACTGGAACAAAAGCAACAGCGACGTATAGCCGATGAATGCGTGCAGCCACTGGAAACTTATCGCACAGCTGAGCTGAAGCAGATGAAGGCGATCTTTGATAATCCGGACAGTGACTACCACAAGCTGCGTTACAACTTTGTCCACAAGATCACCTGTGGCAAGACACCGGCACGGCTCGTCCAGCATGCAAAAAAGGAGAAGGCATTACAGATCGCNTAATGGCAGCAGCCTTTTCNGCGGCCATCACGTAAAGATNCTGCAATAAGCATCAGGGAAGATGCAGAAGTAAAACTGCTGTTACGCTACCGGTGTTACTCCACCGGAATNGTGCAGTCCACATTGCGCCCTTGATTCAGACACAGAGACAGGCACTCGCCGAGAAACTGATTGATCTGCAATTTTTCGTCGCTGTGATACATAGCCTGATTGGGATACTCATAACGCGGACGTAAACGTCTGTGACCTTCCCAGGCCAGCACCTCAGCGACCTTGGCATCGTGATACATCCGCACGGTTAAACAGGGCATCTGTAACCAGCGTGTCACAGGAGCAACCGGCGACTGACGGAACTGAAATGTCGTGGTGTAGGGAGACCGTTCAATCACCCGCAGTATCTGTAACCACTCCTGAGAACCACGGGTCACCATAAAACGGTATTCGNCCAGACTCAGATCGGTGACGAGTTTTTGCAAGCGCAGATAATTAGCTTCGCACTCTGCCATCTGCAAAGGAAAATCCACCTTATAAGGTTCCTTGTAAGTGGCGTCTTCAGCTATATGCCTGGTGAGGCGAAGTGTATACATAGATATAATTTCAATTGGTAAGACGATACGACCCGCCATCAAAGATGGGCTGACACAAAATAAGTCATCTTGAATCTAGTGTTAGCCAGGCGCGGTATTAAGTCAATCGACAGATTCGACATATTGCGCCTGCAGACGGGGGCGATTAATTTGCAGCCATTGCAGGCAGATCAAGGCTGCCGCGTTGTTGAATGCTCCTTCGAGAAGTTCAGCAAAGACATCCTCTGCAGCAAGTACATGCATTTTGATATCTTCACCTTCCTCCGGCAATCCGTAGATTCCGCCAGCCTGACTCAGATCACAGAGACCGCAATATAGGTGCAGTTTCTCATCACTGCCACCCGGACTGGACAGATAATTGCAGATATATTCCATGGCGTAGGGCGAGACATTGGCTTCTTCAATAAGTTCGCGACGGGCAACCTCTTCCGGCGTTTCACCCGCTTCCAACATACCGGCAACCACTTCGTAACACCAGGGCCCATTGGGCTCATCCATGGCGCCTACGCGAAACTGTTCAACCAGGCCGATCAAGTCATTAACCGGGTCATACAGCACCACGGCAACAGCTTCACCACGGATAAACAGTTCACGCCCGATCTCCCGGCCCCAGCCGCCATTGAATAACTTGTGGCGAAGGAAGACTTTTTCAACACGGAAGAAGCGCTTATAGAGTTCCTCACGACGAATGATTTCCACATCGTCGCGGCTGAAGCGGGGTTTATCGATCATGGGCTGGGCCTATTGTTCTGTAGCCTATAAAAATCTAAGCGAAGCGGCGGATCAGAAAATTTTCTGACCCGCCCTGCGGGAGATATTAATGTATCGCAAACAAGGTTACACCTTGTGGTAAATCTCGGCCCCCTGCTCTAAAAACTCGCGGGACTTCTGCTGCATCTCCGCTTCGACGTCAATCATCCTGACGACCTGATCCTCAGCCACAGCCGACAGGTCGGCCCCCTGCTGCGCCGCATAATCCCGCACTTCCTGGGTGATCTTCATCGAGCAGAATTTCGGACCGCACATGGAGCAGAAGTGCGCAACCTTGGCAGATTCCTTCGGCAGGGTTTCATCGTGATATGAGCGCGCGGTGTCCGGATCAAGACCAAGATTGAACTGATCTTCCCAACGGAATTCAAAACGCGCCTTGGACAAAGCGTTATCGCGCAGCTGCGCACCGGGATGGCCTTTTGCCAGGTCAGCAGCATGGGCCGCAATCTTGTAGGTGATGATGCCCTCTTTCACGTCATCCTTGTTCGGCAATCCCAGGTGCTCTTTGGGGGTAACGTAACACAACATGGCACAACCATACCAACCGATCATCGCCGCACCTATGCCGGAGGTGATGTGGTCATAGCCTGGTGCGATGTCGGTCGTCAGCGGGCCGAGCGTATAGAACGGAGCCTCGTCGCAGACTTCCAGTTGCTTCTCCATGTTTTCCTTGATCATGTGCATAGGCACGTGACCCGGCCCTTCGATCATCACCTGTACATCATGCTTCCAGGCAATCTTGGTGAGTTCGCCGAGCGTCTCCAGCTCACCAAATTGCGCTTCGTCATTTGCATCGGCAATAGAACCCGGACGCAAACCATCACCCAGTGAAAAGCTGACATCGTAGGCTTTCATGATTTCACAGATGTCTTCGAAGTGGGTATAGAGGAAATTTTCTTTATGATGCGCAAGACACCATTTCGCCATGATGGACCCACCACGCGACACGATGCCGGTTACGCGCTTCGCTGTCAGTGGAACGTAACGCAGCAGCACGCCCGCATGGATCGTAAAATAATCTACGCCCTGCTCTGCCTGTTCGATCAAGGTATCGCGGAAGATCTCCCAGGTGAGGTCTTCGGCAATGCCGTCTACTTTTTCCAGGGCCTGGTAAATCGGTACCGTACCAATGGGCACATGAGAGTTGCGGATAATCCATTCGCGGGTTTCGTGAATATTTTTCCCGGTGGATAAATCCATCACTGTGTCTGCGCCCCAACGGGTACCCCAGGTAAGTTTTTCCACTTCTTCTTCAATTGAGGAACCCAGTGCGGAGTTGCCGATATTGCCGTTGATCTTAACCAGGAAGTTACGGCCGATGATCATCGGCTCCAGCTCTGGATGGTTGATGTTTGCCGGAATAATCGCACGGCCCCGNGCAACTTCTGAACGCACGAACTCAGGGGTAATTTCATCGGGGATGCTCGCACCAAAGCTCATCCCTTTATGCTGCTGATTCAACACGCCCAGTTCNCGCGCCTGNGCTAGAGCCATGTTTTCACGGATAGCGATATATTCCATCTCCGGCGTAATGATGCCTTTTTTTGCATAGTGCATCTGCGATACGTTCATGCCGGGCCTGGCGCGACGCGGCTGGCGAGTGAGATTAAAACGCAGGTGCGCCAGCTTCGGATCGTGGAGCCGTTCTTTGGTGAATGTTGATGAATTGTCGGTCAGGATCTCGGTGTCCTTGCGCTCTTCAATCCAGGCGGTGCGCACATCCGGTAAACCCTGGCGCAGATCAATCTGCACATTCGGATCGGTGTAAGGACCGGAAGTATCATAAACCCGCACCGGTGGATTCTGTTCACCGCCGAATGCGGTGGGTGTNTCTGCAAGAGAAATTTCCCGCATGGGTACACGTAAATCAGGCCGTGAGCCTNGCACATAGATTTTTTTTGAACCGGNGAATGGCTGAATGGAGGCGGCGTCTACCTGAGCACTTTTACTCAGGATTTTTTCGGCAAGATTCTGATTGCTGTTCATGGGGATTCCCTCTTGTAAGCCAGTGAGTGATCGTTATTAATAAAATGAATGGAAGTGATGAACCGGCCCTGCTCCCTGACCGATATGCAGCTCATCGGCGCGGGTCAGCGCCTGATGGAGATAGGTTTTAGCCTGGGCAACAGCCTCGGGCAACGGCAACTGCCGGGCCAGTCCCGCCGCAATCGCTGAAGCGAGTGTGCAGCCCGTGCCGTGGGTATTGCGCGTAGCAAGGCGTGGTGCGGAAAAAATCTGCATACCCGCATCGCTCAGCAGTAAATCGTCCGCCTGGGCTTCGTTACCGTGACCACCTTTGATCAACACGGCAGATGCACCCAGTGCGCGCAATTGTTCCGCCTGACGCAGACGGTCCGCCTGAGTCTGCGCCGGTACATCATTCAGCAAGGCGGCGGCTTCAAACAGGTTGGGGGTAATCAAGGCCGCTCGCGGCAGCAAGCGGGAGATAAGTGCCTGGATCGCATCTTCAGCCAATAACCGGTCGCCACTGGTGGCAACCATCACCGGATCAACCACCACCGGGATATCCGCGTAATCCTCCAGGCCATCCGCCACCGCATGAATAATGTCTGCCGTCGCCAGCATGCCGGTTTTGATGGCGCCAACCGGGATATCCACCAGCACTGAATGAATCTGCTTGCGTACAAAATCCGGTGGCACCGGCCAAACGCCCTGCACGCCCTGCGTGTTCTGCGCCGTCAATGAGGTAATCGCGCTGCAACCAAATACCCCCAGGGCTGAAAAGGTTTTTAAATCAGCCTGGATACCGGCACCACCGCCACTGTCGCTGCCAGCGATAGTCAGAGCTATTGGAGTAGAAGGTTCAAAGATCGGTGAAGTCATGGTGTTTCCGCTGGTGATAAATAAAGGGCGCGGAAACGGCAGGAGAACAAGCCGACACATCTGACAGGGCTTGCGTGACTCTCGTTGCTCTCGTTTCCTACGCCGGTACTAACCGGATCAGGTCGACGGGTATTTCTCAGCCAAAAAACATCAGCACCCCGACAAGATTGGGGGGCAGTCTAGAGAACTCACGAGGGCATGTAAAGCGAGGCACCGGCGGCTTGCCCGCATACGCATTACTGACAGCATCTGACATTCGCACGCGCCATACTCGCTCCCGTTATTGAGCGCTCTGAAACCGTGCGCACCGAAATGCTGTCGCGCCGCCCATTTTTTTTAANCGACAGGTGAATCCGAACGCACTGTTAATGGAGTCTTAATAACCGTCTCGTAGTCTTGACGGTCATGAGCCAAGATGCCGGGATTTGCGTAAACTGCGCAGGGATCATGGTTACACTTAATGACAATCGTCATGTTTACTCTTTTTAACTTGCTGGGTTAAAGTGCCCGCTCGACCACCCCAGCGCAACTCGCTACACTCACCGCTGCTATGCGTTTGCTTATTGGATGATTTTTTTGGACACCTCTATGAAGAAAACAAAACTTTATCTGTTGGTTGGGTTGTTTGCCTTCGGCCCGCTTACGGCCAGCGCCAACAGTTTGCTTGAAATCTACGAGCTTGCACTCAAGAACGATGCACAATTAAAAGCAGACACTGCTGCATATGAGGCAGCCCAGGAATTGCGTTATCTGAATCGCGCGGGGCTGTTGCCGCAGATTAACGCCAGCGCAAGTTATGTGGAAACCGACAATGACGTTACCAATAATGGCAGCGCATCGGTTGTCCCCGACCCCACTTCACCCACGGGTAATGCGGTAGGAAATGTCAACTCTACACGCACCGGCTGGGAAATCTCCTTGCAACAACCGCTGTTCAATATGGCTTCCTGGTACACCTACAAACAAGGTGTAAAGCTCAGTGAGCAGGCCGAAGCACAATTCGGAGCAGCTCAGCAGAGCCTGATCGTGCGCGTGGCCGAAGCATACTTCAACGTGCTGCGCGCCGTGGACACACTGGAGGCCACCATTGCCGAAACCAATGCACTGTCCCATCAGCTGGAGCAAACCCGGCAGCGCTTCGAAGTGGGTCTGACTGCCATTACGGAAGTTCATGAAGCCCAGGCAGCCTACGACAGCGCCAGGGCCGCCACCTTGGAAGCGCGTGGCAACCTGAACATCAGCTTCGAAGCGCTGGAAGTACTGACCGGACAGAGCCATGAGCGGATCGCCCCGCTGGCGCCACAGTTTCCGGTGGTAGAGCCAGTACCCTCCGATCGCCATGAGTGGGTGAAATTCTCCCTGCAGAATAACTACTCCCTCAAAGCGGCCCGTCTGGCTGCTGAAGCAGCCCGCCAGGTAGCGAAAGGGGCCAGAGCGGGCCACCTGCCCACTGTCACCGCCTCTCTCGGTTACAGCGATTACGATGATGACGGTGAGCGGTATGGCAACCCCCAGGATATCAACACCGAAGGAACCTCCGTGGGCGTCACGCTGAACGTGCCGATCTTCAGCGGCGGCCGGGTTTCTGCGCAGCGTCGCCAGACCCTGGCCCAGGCTACCGAGGCGCAGGAGCTCTTCAACAACACCCAGCGCAGTATCATTCAGTCCACCCGCGCGCTGCACCTGTCGGTGGAAACCGGCGTAGCGCGCGTACGGGCTCGCAAGCAGGCGATTGTTTCCAGTCAGAGCGCTCTGGAAGCAACCCAGTCCGGCTATGAGGTGGGAACCCGTAACCTGGTGGAAGTACTGCAGTCTCAACGTCAGCTGTACCAGGCCCGCCGCGATTATGCGACTGCGTTGTATGACTACATCATCAATACCATCCAACTGCGTGAAGCCGCCGGCATGCTGACGCCCGCCGACGTGCAGGAAATCGATAAGTGGCTGCAGGATAATGCTCCGGTAAACCGCGGCCAGTACCAGTTGTAAAGCTGCGCTTGACCCCCTCTCGCCATACAAGGTCGAGAGGGGGTTATTTTTCATCTCACGCTTCGCCCTCAGCACGGTTTTCTTTCTCACCGGCGTAATGCGGCGCCCGTCACGCTTCAACCTGGCCTCATACATTGCCTAGTCGGTGACCCCGGTGTACATTCCGCTGGCCCCGCCACTGTCCGACGTGCTGCTTATGGATATTGAACTGCTCAAGACCTTTATCGAAGTCACTCAGGTGCGCCATTTCGGCCGCGCTGCGGACAACCTGTTTCTGACGCCAGCCGCCGTCAGTGCGCGAATCCGCCAGCTTGAGCAGATGCTGGGCGTTATCCTGCTGCACCGTATTCGCGGCAATATTCAAATGACGGCGGAAGGCGAACGCCTGTTACCCCACGCCAAAAAAGCTGCTGCAGGCCTGGTCAGAGACCTTGGAAGATCTGTCAATCAGGCTGGAGCCGGAAAACCGCCTGAGCCTGGGTGCCCTCTCCTTAGTCTGGCAATGCCGATTACCGGATCTGGTGCAGAGCCTGCTTCAGCTGTCCGCCAACCGGGGCCTGTCGGTGGAGTCCCTGTCGCACCTGGAATTGATCAGCCAGGTACTCGCCCAGCAACTGGACCTGGCTCTTCTGCTGGATGTACCGCAGCACCCGGAGCTGCATGCGGTTAAAGTGGCAGAACAGGAGCTGGTACTCTGCCGGTCCCATGCACAGGAACCCGCTTCAGAACCCCTGCCTTATTTTCTTATCGAATGGAGCGCCGCCTTTGCCGCGTTTCATGACCGGCGCACGCCGGGGATGACACCGCGCCTGCGAACTACCGAGGCCGCATTGGCGCTACGGTTGATGGAGCAGACACCGGCTTTTGCCTACTTGCCCGCACATCTTGGTTTCGCGCGCGTAGAAGATGCTCCCCGTTTCGTACAGCCGATCTATCTGATTTACAAAGCAGGGAGAGAGCACGACACAGCACTGGCACCCGTACTGGCGCAGCTTAAACAGACCACGACCACACGTCAGGTTTAGAAAAGGAAAGTGAAGAAGTTGACTGACCAGCAATAAATCAAGCCAGTCAGTCAATTGGAGGAAATGGTGGGGTTAATTAAAAATCCAGTTCGGATAAATCATCAAATCCAAGTTGTTCTTTAAGACGGCGACGTTCCAACCGATCTTCAATTTTGCGGCGCATTTCGAGCATATGCTGGCTCGCTTCTTTGCCGGTGAGCTTGGGTTGCTCGTCATCGTCAATATCGATCACATCATTCAGTAAATCAGCATCAGCAGGGCTATGTTCATCGACAGACATACAACTACTCCAGAATCGACAGATATGAAGGAAGTTAACGCAACTACTATGTGTACTATGACTACAACGACAACCGGGACTGTGTCAGCCAATAAACAGGCTGTCGATTGACACCTGCCACGTCCCCTCAACGGCTCCGGCAGTTTGTCCCGCGCTATTTATCATAGCTCTGACGCCAAACAAAGCAAAAAAAATTTGTCGATACGAATAATATTTTTCATTTTACCGGCCGCCCCCAGCCAAGTAAAAACCGCATCCAATGGGCGACATGGCCCCGGCAGGAACCTTCGAGGATAAAGTGTGACCACCAGAGAACAGCAGCTTATCGGTTGGCGGGAGTGGGTCATGCTGACTGACTTTTCCGGCACCCGTATCAAAGCGAAGGTGGACACCGGGGCCAAGACCAGCGCGCTGCATGCTTACTATGTCACCCCCTTTGAACGGGATGGCCAGACCTGGGTCAGGTTTGGACTCCACCCGCTGCAGGGGCGTAACGACACCAGTATTGAATGCGAAGCACCGGTCAAGGACCGCCGTCAGGTAACCGATTCCGGTGGACATAGAGAATGGCGTTTTGTCATTGAAACCACCGTCAGGCTTAAGGATCGGGAGCTGACGATTGAAATCACCCTGACGGACCGGGAGAACATGCGGTTCCGTATGCTGCTGGGGCGCAGTGCCCTGCGGCGAGGATATGTCGTCGATAGTTCTAAATCGTTTGTCCTGGGCGGCAACAAGAATGAACCCCCCGTATAAATAACGGCCTCAGTCTTTTACGCCCCAAGCGTAACTTCCTTTTTTATAACCCTTCTTAATTCTTATTCCTCGGTCATTTTATGAAAATTGCCATACTGTCCCGTAATCGCCGCCTCTACTCTACCCGTCGTCTGGTAGAAGCCGGAGTGAAGCGCGGCCACGAGATGCATGTTATCGATATCCTCAAGTGCTACATGGACATCACCTCTTCCAGCCCGGCCATCTGGTACATGGGCAATAAACTCGAAGGGTTCGATGCCGTGATTCCACGAATTGGTGCGTCGGTGACGCATTACGGTTTGGCTGTTATCCGCCAGTTTGAAATGATGGGGGTTTACTGCCTGACCGAGTCCGTGGCGCTGGGTCGTTCGCGGGATAAATTGCGGGCACTGCAGTTGCTTTCCCGCAAAGGTCTGGGACTGCCTAAAACCAGCTTCGCGTACAACGTGCATGACACCAAGGAGCTGATCAAGCTCGTCGGTGGCACACCGCTGGTGCTTAAGCTGTGCGAAGGCACCCAGGGNCGCGGTATTGTCCTGGCGGAAACCCCAAAAGCNGCGGAGAGTGTGATCGAGGCATTCCGCGAGCTGCGNGCGGANTTTCTGGTGCAGGAATTTATCAAGGAGGCCGGAGGCAGCGACGTACGTTGTTTTGTGATTGGTAACAAAGTTGTTGCCGCCATGCAGCGCACTGCGCAGGAAGGTGAATTTCGCTCCAACCTGCACCGCGGCGGCACCGCCTCCATCACCAAACTCACACCCACCGAGCGACGCACCGCGATCAAAGCGGCCACCACCATGGGGCTGCATGTCGCTGGCGTGGACCTGCTGCGCTCCGCCCGCGGCCCTCTGGTGATGGAAGTAAATTCGTCCCCAGGGCTGGAAGGCATTGAAGCCGCCACCAAGAAAGACATCGCCGACGCCATCATCACCTTCACAGAAGAAAACGCCCGCCCCCACAGCAACCGCACGCGCGGTCAAGGTTGATTGGGTGCTGATAAGCAAATCAGTTAAAGGATCCGATCGGATCGAAAAGTCAGATCACCTCGCAACCCCAAGTCGGATTACGCCGCTATGCGACTAATCCGACCTACAAAATGAGAAAAGATTATCGCCTAGGGCGGTTAATCCGATAAGAGAGTGTTATCGCGTAGGTCGGATTAGCCGATAAGAGAAGATTATCGAGTAGGTCGGATTAGCCGCATAGCGGCGTAATCCGACGGACACACCGCAATCAGCGCAGAGGGCTAACCCGACAAAAAGACCGGTCAGCGGCTTAGAGTTTTCAGCACGCTGATCATATGCTGCATCTCGGCGTCGGTACCGATGGTGATCCGCAGAAATTTATCAATCCGGGGAGCGTTGAAGTAGCGTACCAGGATTTTATGCTCCCGGAGCCGTGCCGCGAGGTCGCCGGCTTCGCCTGGGGGTTGCGCCAGTACAAAGTTGGCTTGGGATGGCAGCACCTTGAAGCCCAATGCCTGCAGCTGCTCGGTTGTCCATTCCCGCGTGGCGATGACTTTGTCGCGACAGGTACGGAAGTATTCCTCATCTTCGACGGCAGCGACGGCTGCCGCTTCCGCCAGACGGTCCAGCGGGTAAGAGTTGAATGAGTTCTTGACGCGATCCAGCCCTTCGATCAACTGCTCATCACCGATAGCAAAGCCTACGCGCATCCCGGCCAGTGCGCGGGACTTGGACAGGGTCTGCACCACCAGCAGATTAGGGTAACGGTCAACCAGTGATGCTGCAGTCTCACCGCCAAAATCAATATATGCTTCATCCACCAGCACTACCGACTGAGTATTGCGCTGGAGCAGTTGCTCCAGCTCTGCCAGGGGTTTGCCGATTGCAGTAGGAGCGTTGGGGTTCGGGAAGATAATGCCGCCGTTGTCCGTAGGGTAGTCTGCGAAGTCGATGGTGAAGTCTTCGCGCAAAGGAATTTTGCGGGCCGTTATGCCAAACAGCTGGCAATAAACTTTGTAGAAGCTGTAGGTGATGTCAGGAAACAGCAGGGGCTTGGGCTGTTGAAAAAACGCCATAAAGGACAGAGCCAACACCTCGTCGGAACCATTGCCGATAAAGATCTGCTCCGGCTTCACCGAATAATATTCAGCGAGGGTCTGCTTCAGTCTGCGCGAGTTGGGGTCCGGGTAGAGGCGCAGACGCGCGATGGCATCGGCATTCAACACCTGCTCTACCCGGGGTGATGGTGGGTAAGGATTCTCATTGGTGTTGAGTTTGATCAGGCCATCAATCTGCGGTTGTTCACCGGGCACATAGGGCTCCAGTTGACGCACCACTTCACTCCAGAACTGCGACATAGTCAGACAAGGCTCCTGCATAAGACAAAAATAAGGCGCAGAGTATACCTGAACGCGCCTCCGCCGTCTGAACAGGCCCCTTTCGTTCAGGATTTCTCCGCACTCAATGCACCTGTTAAACACCGACCTAAGGCGTATAATCNGGCCCCACTTTCAGCCGTGGAACGCATCAGNCGGGGCAAGCCGNTACCCGCCCNGGCATGCACTTACATTTATCCGGAGTCATCATGTTTGAAACCCTGCCCCTGTTACCCGCCGACCCCATCCTTGGCCTGAGTGCCGCTTATCAGCAGGATACCAATCCCAACAAGGTGGATCTTGGGGTGGGCGTCTATAAAAACGATGCCGGATTAACCCCCGTCATGGCGGCAGTCAAAGCAGCGGAGCGTCTGCGTTTCGAGCAGGAGAATACCAAGGCTTATACCAATCCCGCAGGCTACCCCGGGGCCAATGAGGCCGTGGCAGGCTTAATCTACGGTGCCGATCACGCTGCGGTTTCAGGCAATCGGGTCCGCACCATCCAGACTCCCGGTGGCTGTGGTGCTTTGCGGGCGGCAGCCGAATTTATCCAGCGCGCTAAGCCCGGCGCCACCATCTGGGTCAGCAACCCGACCTGGGCCAACCACATCCCCCTGCTCAGCAGTGCAGGATTGAAGCTGCGTGAATATCCCTATTACAACTACGCCACTCACAGCCTCGACTTTGAGGCCATGCAGGCGACCTTGAACGAGATCCCTGCGGGGGATCTGGTATTGCTTCATGCCTGCTGCCACAACCCCAGCGGCGCCGATCTTTCCCCCGAGCAATGGCAGGAAGTAGCGCGCATCGCACAGAACCGTGGCTTTGTACCCTTTATTGACATGGCCTATCAGGGCTTCGGTGAAGGGCTGGACGAGGATGCCTATGGCATTCGACTGCTGGCAGAGTCAGTGCCGGAACTGGTGGTTGCTGCGTCCTTTTCCAAAAACTTCGGCCTCTACCGCGAGCGTGCCGGGACCTTGAGTCTGGTGCTGGCGAATGAAGCCCAGGCCAGCGCCGCCATGAGCCAGCTGCTCAGTGTGACCCGTGGCCTCTACTCCATGCCGCCGGCTCATGGCAGCGCCATCGTGGACATCATCCTTCACAACAGCGAGCTGACCCGTCAGTGGCAGGAAGAGCTGGGCCAGATGCGTCAGCGCATCCAGAACCTGCGGACCGGTCTGGTGACTTCGCTGAATCAGCGTCAGGACGAACGGGATTTCAGCTTTATCGCTCACGAGCGCGGCATGTTTTCGTTCCTGGGCCTGAACGTAGAGCAGGTGCACCGCCTGAAGAACGAATTCAGCATCTACATGACCGACACCAGCCGTATCAGTGTTGCCGGTTTAACCGTCGAGAAAATGGGTTACGTCAGTGAGGCGATTGCGCAGGTACTGCGCGGTTAGGAATAAAATCCAGATCCCTGAGCGATTCAGGGATCTGGATGTAGCCGGGCGGCGATCAGTGTTCCTCAATCACCGCCGGCGGTAAGGGATGATCCAGCTTCAACACCGCCTTCTGCAGGATCAGCGTGTTGGGATAGGTCACGATGTTGCCGTCATCGCGTCGCAGGATGACGTGAAACATACTGATCTCGTCAATNATGCCGCTCATGTCATCGTCTTTNTCGAGGATCTTGATGCGGTCACCGACGCGGTAGGGAAAGCCAAAAAAGATAATCATGCTGGCGGTGATGTTGCTCAGGATGGACCACTGCGCAAACAGGGCTACACCCACTACTGCGAAGATCGACGAAAGAAACACCGAGACTTCGCTGTACCCCAGACCTAAGATCAAACACACCACAACGATGCAGCAGAACACCAGGCCGATGTTCATCAGGCGTGTGATATAACGCACACGCAAATCGCCCAGCATTTTCTTGATGCTTCGCTCGCGGGTGATCTTATGCAGAATATTGGATACCAAAAAAAACGCTGCTATACAGCCTAGTACCAGAAGTAATCTTGTCATCAGAAGCTCACTTATCTCGCAGGGTCAATCTCAAATGGTTTACTGCTACCATAGGATCCATCTTTCAATGATTTGTTTGATCGCAACGCAGTATAGCGTCAGTTAACTGAAGGTAGCTCGAATGGCGTCACTTTTTTGCATTGCCCACCGGGGCGGACCGATTCACAACGCTCATACCAGTCCTGAGAACAGTCTGGAAGCGATCCGCCGCAGTCTTGAGCTGGGGGTGGATGCAATCGAAATCGACATCTGGCAAATCGAAGGTGAATTAATCGTCACCCACGATCGCCGTCTCGGTCGGCAGCTCAAAGGTCGCGGATTGCTGTTGCAGAAATCCCTGGCAGAAGTTCGCCAGCTGACACTCGAAAATGGCGAACCCGTACCGACGCTGCATCAGGTGCTGGAACTCGTGGGCGACCGAGCATTGCTCAACATCGAAATCAAAGGCCCGGACTGCGTGCCCACGTTGGTCAAACAGTTAACGGAATTCACCCGGGACCATCAACTGTCACTGGAGCATTATCTGGTATCCAGTTTCGACCACCGACAGTTATTCCAGATGCTCCAGGCCGCACCCGAGATAAAACGCGGCGTTCTTATGGAAGGCATTCCCTATCATTACGCGCAATGTTGTGACGAGCTGAAAGCCTATTCCTTTAATACGCATTTAGGTTTTTTAAATCAGGACATGATCAACGACGCCCGCCGCCGCGGTTTAAAAAACTGGGTTTACACCGTTAATCATGAAGAGGATTGGCAGTGGATGCTGGACCTGGGAGTAGACGGCGTCTTTACGGACAGGCCGGAGGCATTGATGGCGTTTAATCAGGCCAGTCTGAATCGAGCGAATCAGACCGGGAATTATTTTTCGTAAATCATCTGGATAATATTCGACAATTTTTTTTGCACGCCGAATAGTCCCGTCACCCTGCAATATCTTTTTTCATGATATTCACCACCCTGCCTCCCAGCCGGGTGCGGCGAGTGATTTTCCAGCCACGTTTCTGATAGAAGCCGGTGAAATCCGTTGCCGACAGCCACAGTTCCGGCAAAGCCAGGTTTTTAGCATACTCAATGGCATCATCGACAAGCAGAGTGCCGATGCCTTGTTGGCGATGTGGTTCCTGTACGTACAGGTTACTCAGCCATACGGGAGAATGCAGGTCCGCGGATTGAGGGCGGGCACCGCTTTGATAATTTACCAGGCTGACGCAGCCGAAAATATTTTCGCCGCAGGTTGCGATCAATGTCTGCGGCACTGCTCGCCCCAGCAAATGCAATTGCAGGCGTTGTTGGCGCAGTGCGAGTGAGCTTTTTAATCCTTGCCGTTCACATTCCTGATGGTGCCACGCGGCCACCTGCGGAATAAATTCCGGGGTGAGGGAGAGAGGCTGGATGCAGAGGTCAGCGAGGAACAACGACATAGGAAGAAATTATTTGTGAGCGTGAGATACAGACAGAGGAGAGAAGTTGAGGTTCTTGGTGGTTGGCTTTTTCTTTTCAGAGTGTGACACGCAGCGATGTTGGTTACTGCAGAAGTGTCGGGTTGCAATGCTTACGCATTCAACCCGACCTTCCGCCGTTCAACCGGCATCGCTGTGAGTAATGAGCGCGCCCCCGGATGTTGAAATGTCGATTCCTTGATGGAAGATCAATTTATGCCTTGGCAGCTTCGAACCATTTGATGTCTTCGCCGTGCGCCTGCTTGTCAGCGTGATAGCTGGAGCGTACCAGTGGACCGCAGGCGGCGTGTTTGAAGCCCATCTCGTGTGCAAGGCGGGTGTACTCTTCAAATTCATCGGGGTGGACGTAACGCGCAACCGGCAGGTGGTCGCGGGACGGCTGGAGATATTGGCCGATGGTCAGCATGTCGATGTCGTGATCGCGCATGTGCTGCATGACTTCAATAATTTCTTCCTTGGTCTCACCCAGTCCAACCATCAGGCCGGACTTGGTCAGCACGTCGAGACGGCGCGCCTTGTATTGCTTGAGCAGTTGCAGTGACCATTCGTAATGCGCACCGGGGCGGGCCTGGCGGTACAGACGTGGTACGGTTTCGAGGTTGTGGTTGAACACATCCGGTGCTTCTTTTTCGAGGATGTCCAGTGCCACGTCCATCCGTCCGCGGAAATCGGGAACCAGGACTTCCACCTGCAGATTCGGGCTGAGAGCTCGGGCTTCGCGGATACAATCCGCAAAATGTTGTGCACCACCATCGCGGAGGTCGTCGCGGTCCACGGAGGTAATCACCACGTATTTCAGACGCATCTCGGCAATGGCTTCGGCAAGGTGACGCGGCTCGTTCGGATCGAGCGGGTTGGGTTTGCCATGGCCCACGTCGCAGAATGGGCAGCGACGGGTGCAGATATCCCCCATGATCATGAAGGTCGCCGTGCCGCCGCTGAAGCATTCACCCAGGTTAGGGCAGTTGGCTTCCTCGCACACCGAGGACAACTTGTTCTTACGCAGGATACTCTTGATGCGGTCCACCTCCGGTGAGGCGGGAATGCGCACGCGGATCCAGTCGGGTTTGCGCAGCATTTCCTCCCGATCACTGGCGATAACCTTCACGGGGATACGCTCAACCTTGTCCGCATCGCGCAGCTTTTCGCCCTGCTTGTAACGCTCGGTACGCTTGACGGGTTGCAGCTCGGGGACAAAGGTGGATACAGGTGGAATATCTGACATAACACTCTCTTCGTTTCGTAAAGTTTCCGCGATACCGCAGAGGGATCGGGTAAAGGCTGGTCGGTCGGTAAGGACGTCGATGTCTGGCTTCCCGGGAGAACTACGGGCGCCCTGCAGGTCCCTACCCTATCCCCGGCTGATGGCCAGGCATTGTACAGCTTTCATAGCCCAATTTCCGCGCAAATTGCATTACCAGCTCATCCTGCACCGCCGCAAGCGCGGGCGGCTCGGGCAGCAGATCGCGCATCTGGGTCATGGCAAGCCCCTGATATCCGCAGGGGTTGATGCGCTGGAAGGGCTCCAGGTCCATATCTACATTCAAGGCAACACCGTGGAAGCTGCATCCGCGCCGGACCCGCAGTCCCAGGGAGGCAATCTTATTGCCCGCTACATACACCCCCGGAGCATCCGGGCGGGGATAAGCCTCGATGCCATAACTCGCCAGGGTGGCGACCACGGTTTCCTCAATGGCGGTCACCAGATCGCGCACCCCCAGTTTCAGGCGGCGCAGATCCAGCAGCGGGTAAGCCACCAGCTGCCCCGGCCCGTGGTAAGTCACCTGCCCGCCCCTGTCGGTCTGCACCACCGGGATATCTCCCGGCAACAGCAGGTGCTCAGGCTTACCCGCCTGGCCCTGGGTAAATACCGGCGGATGCTCCACCAGCCACAGTTCATCGGGAGTTTCCGGCGTCCGCTGGTTCGTAAATCCGGTCATCGACTGCCAGACAGGCTGGTAGTCGCGGCGGCCCAGCTGGCGGATGACCAGAGCATCGGGGCGACTCAAATTACATCACCATCTTGGTTATGCGGCTGGCACGCAGCTCCATATGGATGGAGTGCAGCTGCGCTTCGCCGGTGGCGGTGATCCAGACAGTAATCGACTGGAAGCGGCCCTTGCTGCTCTCATTGACGGTGATGCGCGTCTGATCGAAGCCGGGCGCATGGCGCTCCATCACTTCCAGCACCAGCCTGTGCAGGTCATCACCGGCATCGCCCAGGACCTTGATCGGGTAGTTGGGACAGGGAAATTCAATCTTGGGAGGTTGTTGCTCAGTCATGAAATCTAACCGGATGTACAAAAGTGCGACGATTATATCAGAGCCTGACCTTTGCCGCGGAGTGTGAGGCATCGGCTACCCAGTATCGACGCAATACGGTATTCTCAACGCCGGTTTGCGCGACAGATTGTCCGCCCCTTAAGACTCTGTTCCAGACGATGCACCACGATAAATAACTACCGTGACAATGGAAGCCCAGGTTTGATACTTGATACCCGCCTTTCGCTTGAAACCCCTGAAGGAGCCGCTCTTCCGCTCGCCCCCGCCGGCCTGGGCGTGCGCATCATGGCCTTTTTGATCGACATGCTGATCAAATCCGTGGCTATCATCATCGTGTTTACCCTGCTGGGAATCTTTGGCGGCATGGGAATGGGCATCGCGCTGATCCTGACCTTTCTGCTGGAATGGTTTTATCCGGTGTATTTTGAGGTCTGGCACCAGGGGCGCACGCCGGGCAAGAAGAACCTGAATATCCGGGTCATCAATGACGACGGGACACCCGTGACCTTCGGCGCTTCGCTGCTGCGCAACCTGCTGCGGGTGGTGGATTTCCTGCCGCTGGTCTACCTCACCGGCATTATTACCAGCCTGTTCAATGCCCGCTTCAAGCGTCTCGGCGATCTGGTGGCCGGCACTCTGGTCGTCTACGACGCCGACCCGACCCCTGACCCGGATTTCGATATTAAAGGTCGACAGCCAGTGCCGACGGACTTCACTACGGACGAGCAGCGGGCCTTGCTGGCGTTTGCAGAGCGCAGCAAGCGGCTGTCTCCGGAGCGTCAGAGTGAACTGGCAGGGATACTGCTGCCGGTACTGAAGACTGATGAACCCGTCATCACCATCAAGCAGATGGCTAACAGCATGGTGGGGCGGCAATGAAACAAGGGCAGTTTGAAGCGCTCTACCAGCGGGACTGGCAGGCACTGGCGACCCTGATCGAGCAACTGGAAGCGCGTAAGGGTTCGGTCAGCGCCGAACAGCTGGCTGCGTTTGCACCGTTGTACCGCCAGGTTTGCCACTTTCATGCACTGGCGAAAGAACGTCAGTACAGCAGTTATCTGGTGGATCGCCTCGGCGACCTGGTGATCCGCGGCCACCAGCAGCTGTACCGGCGCAAACAACCGCTGGTGCACCAGTTCCTCCGGTTTATCGTTACGGACTTCCCGCGGCTGGTGCGTCAGGAGCAGGGCTACTTCTGGCTGGCGACCGCCCTCCTCTATGCCCCCGCACTGCTGCTGTTTCTGGCAGTGCTCTGGCAGCCGGATCTGGTGTACACCATCATGGCGCCGGAACAGGTGGATAAATTCGAAGAAATGTATAACCCAGCCAACCGCACCCTGGGCAGCGCCCGGGAATCATCCACCAACTGGCAGATGTTTGGCTTCTATATCAGCAACAACATCGGCGTATCCTTTCGAACCTTTGCCTCCGGACTACTGTACGGTGTAGGTTCGATCTTCTTTCTGGTATTCAACGGCCTGTTGTTTGGTGGCGTCGCGGGACATCTCACCAATGCGGGTTATACCGAGACCTTTTTTACCTTCGTGATTGGCCACGGCAGTTTTGAACTGACCGCCATTGTTATCTCGGGCGCGGCAGGACTGAAACTTGGCTACAACCTGCTCAACCCCGGTAATCGAACACGGGTGGAAGCGCTGCTGCAGGCAGGCCGGGTAGCCATCCGCCTGGTCTACGGCGTCATCATCATGCTGGTGATTGCAGCGTTTATCGAGGCTTTCTGGTCGTCCAATAACATTCTCGTTGCCTGGCAAAAATATTTTGTTGGCGCAGTGCTCTGGGGCGTAGTAATTGCTTACTTGTGCCTCAGCGGCCGGCAGGATGGAAGGAAGCCCCCCCATGAATCTTGATCAGGTAACTATTGAGATTCGCCCGCGCCGGGCGTGGGAAGCCGTCGATCTGGGCCTGTTGATGGCACGCCGCTGGTGGTGGCCAATGACCAAGGTCTGGCTGCTGTTGACTCTGCCGCTGTTTCTGCTGTTCAACCTGCTGCCGCAGGACTGGCTGTGGTTGAGCACGGTGATTATCTGGTGGCTTAAACCGCTGTTCGAGCGTCCGTTGCTGCATATCCTCAGTCAGGCGGTGTTCGGTTATCTGCCTACGACCCGGGAGACGCTGGCCGCCTTTCCGGCCCAGGCGCGGCGTCAGCTGTTCCTGAGCCTGACCTGGCGACGCCTGAGCCTCACCCGCTCCATGGACCTGCCGGTCATCCAGCTGGAAGGTTTGAAAGGAGAACGCCGCAAGCAGCGCCTGCGCATCCTCCACCGGGAAGATTCCAATCCGGCCACCTGGCTTACCCTCATCGGTGTCCATGTTGAAAGTTTTCTGAGTCTTGGGCTGCTGATACTGCTCTACGCCTTTGTTCCCAGCGAAGTAGGGCTGGACTGGGTAGACCTGTGGTTCAGCGAAGAAGCCTTCTGGTTTACGTACCTTACCAACGCCTGTGGTTACTTTGCCCTCTCGCTGGTAGCGCCCTTTTATGTGGCCTGTGGTTTTTCTCTCTACCTCAACCGCCGTATCAAGCTGGAGGCATGGGATATCGATATCGCCTTCCAGCGCATCGTGAACAAGCGCCGCCCACAACCTCAAGCCCAGACCACGGCCGCGTTAGCCATTGTGTTTGTCTGTTTCCTCACCTTGCTGCCCGTCCATGACACACAGGCCCAGGACAGCGCGACACCTCCAGCCCAGACACTGAACCGGGAGTCGGCGAAGGTGGCGATTGAAGCGGTGCTGGCAGGCGATGATTTTCATCAGAAAGACACCATCCGTTATCCCACTCTTAGCAACAAGGATGAGAAGGAACGGGAGTCCAAACTGAAGTGGCTGCGTGAGCTGATAGACGCTGTTGCTGCAGTGCTGCGCCTGGCCAGCTGGCTGGAGCTGTTGCTGTGGGCCGGTGTTATTGCGCTGCTGATCTGGGTTGCATTCCGTTACCGCCACTGGCTGGCGGCTTACCTGCCCCAGCGAGTACCGGAAACCGCCCGGCGCGCCCGCCCCGTCACCCTCTTCGGGCTGGACCTGAGTCGCGAGTCTTTGCCCGATGATGTCAGCGCGCAGGCTGTGTCGCTCTGGCAGCAGGGCGAGCAGCGGCCAGCCCTGGCCCTGCTATACCGCGCCTGCCTGATCCGCCTGCTCGATGCCGGGCTGGAGATTGAGGATGGTCATACTGAGCGCGAATGTCTTCGGCTGGCCCACGACTACACCCGTGACTATCCAGCC
>Ga0065721_10049423_pt1 | contig 34597 bp, 27 predicted proteins | sample Mesricmetagenome_FD_59108 | JGI IMG/M metagenome (GOLD analysis project Ga0065721, IMG submission 59108) | Mesophilic microbial community from rice straw/compost enrichment Sample: eDNA_1 v2 (version 2) | ecosystem: Engineered > Solid waste > Grass > Composting > Bioreactor | place: USA: Davis... | reverse complement strand
GTAGCCAGCATCGCGCGCGTCATTCCCGTGTCCGGGGAGAACACGCTGTCGGATGTGCCTACGAATATTTCGCGCTCCGTAACGAAGTCGATGTAGGATTTCCCCCAGTGGCTCGCAATGTCGGTGAAGGCCTTGGGGTTTTCCTGGAACAACACCGTTTCCCCAGGAGGCGCAATATACTTCATCGTTCCCGAACGATCGGAAGCGAAGCCGATGAACACCTTCTTGCCGCTGTCGTTGTAGTAATACGGCAAGCCTTTATCCGCCTTATCCGCTTTCTTGAACACCACCGAGATCGTATGCGGCCCGGTGATATTAGAGAGTGTATAGCTGCCGACCGCTCCTACGCTCTTGCCGTCCACGATGACGTCCGCGATCACATAACCTTCATCCGGCGTGATCGTAAAGGTTTTGCTGGATCCGTAGGCTGCGCTGATGCTGCCGCTCGGACTGATGCTTCCGCCCTTGCTTTCATTCACCGTAATCGTATAGCTGGAGCTTCCAGAGCCACCGGATGAACCGGATGAGCTGCTGACCGGAGTGTACGCAATCGCATACGTAGAGAAATTTTGCGCCCAGACGATGATCCGGTTCCCGGACGTATCCAGCATATAGCCTTCACTTGCAGGCGCTGTTTCCGAATAGGCCAGCTTAGTCATCGTCTCGGCAGTGCCCGCGTGATAGCGGTAAACGGCAACATTGGCTTTGCCCGACAAGTCGTAAGGCACAATGATTTTGAGCAGACTGCCTACGGTAGTAAGCTGCGTCGGAGCATCGTTGTTCCGCCTCTTGCTCAACGTCATATCGAGGAACATCGCAATCGTCTGCCCCGCTGCCAGCGTCCGAAGCTCCGGAGCGCCGTCCGCCGTATTCTCGTCCAGCTTTTCTACCTCCAGATTGATGACTACCGTCCCGCCGTTAGCTACAAGATCGCGATCGTCGTTCGTGTAGCTGTTCGGATCATTAAACAGTTCATTAAGCCCATCCACTACGACGCTCGGAGTATCTGCGCCTTTCACTTGCAACTGACTGTTTTTATTGCCGACAGGCAGTACAATCCACTCGTCCGCAAAATCATAATTGCCGTTGTTCACTCTAACGTAGAGGGTGACCGAACGGTCATCCTTCGTAACGACAAGATTATAAATGCCGTTGGGAACACCCGTCACCGTAAAGTTTCCGTTTGCATCCGTCGTCGCAGTCGTTCCGAACTGCACATTTCCTTGTATCATCTTTACGGTTGCGCCGGCCACATTGTTAGGCGTCGGAGCCGTGTCATCCACCACTTTGCCGGTGACGGAGTAGGCCGCTGCCGACCATCTGGCATACAGCGTCACATCGCCCGTCAAGGTGTCTTGGATTCTCCATGGATTCGTGCCAGCCGCATCCTTATACCAACCGACGAATGAATAGCCTTCCCGCACAGGGGCATTCGGGAATGCCGGAACTGCGCCGTGCAGGGCGTCCGGCTGTGTGATATAGTCTCCCGCTCCGCTGTAGTTATAGCTATACGTTACCGTATTGGTCCATTTGGCGTAGAAGCTCTTCGCGCCTGTCTCTGCAGCCGCAATCTGCGTGACCGGATCGCCGCTAAAATCTTCGCTCTCATACCAGCCTGCAAAGGCGGCATTGGCTCTCGTGACATCTGTAGGAAGCGTCACCGGCGTGCCATAGTCGTAAGCGGTAATATGACCGCTGTTGATCGTACCGCCGTTCGTATTGAGGGCTACAGCGTATGAATTCGAACCGGCAACCGTGCCGAGCGCGTTGATCTTGCCGGTCAAGGTCACAGACAGCGTATCGGTCGTCTGCCCGTTTGTCCCGTCGCCTGACCACAGGTACGTGTACGAATTGGCTCCCGCTCCTGCCGCCGTAATCACGATCGGTTTGCCGGCAAGCACGACTGCGCCGCTGGCGATGGATACTCCGCCTGCTGTTGCGGATACGGTAGAGCCCGTTGCCAGTCCGCTGTCCTGAACGGCATAGCTGACGGTATAGTAGTTGACGGCATCCGCTGAAGTCGCCGCCCCGTCAACGGTAACCTCAACGCCGATGTCTTCTCCGTTCACATACACCTCGTAAGTCCCGTTCGACAAAGACGATGCGTATACGCCCGTTGCGGAGCTGTCGGCAGTCGCTTTGGTTACTTCGCCCTGCTTAAACGTCACCGCTCCCGGCGCTGCAGCAGGCACACCGTCAATAAAGATGTTTACTGTCACCGGATACACGACATGCAATGTCGCCTCATCCGATATCGTGGATTCATGGGATTCGCCGACGGTATGGGTAACCACGCACCGATATTTGGCGCCGTCGTTGGCTGCCGTCACGCTTTCGATGGAAAGAGTGGCGGATGTCTCGTCCGCAATATTTATCCATTCGTCGTCCACTTTGGTCTGCCACTGGTAGCTGATCCCGCTTTGGGGAGCGGAGACTGCCACGGAAAATTCGGCGTTCTCGCCAATCGTAACCGTCTCGTCGACAGGCTGTGTGGCGATAATGGGGGCAACCGCATTAGGGTCGGGCAATGCGGCATCGCTGACAGCCGATTCATTGCCAGCCTTATCCACGGCCACAATGTGCACGTAATAATTCGTTCCCGGGGTCAGGCCGCTGATGTCGAACGAAGGAGTCGCCGTTACCGTGCCGCCGGCTTTGACCGCACTGGCGGAGGCGGTTTCGTTCTCGTCAATCAAAACGATATAGCGATCTACGCCGGTCGTTACCGTAGCGCCGGCTTCATCCGATTCCACGACAACGCTGCCATCGGCAGAAATTTCTTTCAGTTTGTAACGGTACGAGCTTCCGTTATCTGCGGGAGCCGTCCAGCTTATCGCAGTGCCGTCGGAGCTAAGCGTACCGGCACTCACTGCGTCGGGAGCCGCCAAATCCTGCGACATGCGGTCAGTCGACGCATTCGCTGTTGTAATCTGCGCCAGATAATACAGCGTATTGGTCAGAATCTTCTGCTCGTCAATGGAGGAGACGCCGCCCGAGTGTCCGGTCTGGATCATCGCGCTGTTATTCCATGTGGTGAGATAGAAGTTGTGGGTGGCAACAGCGGCGTTGCCGCTTGCATCGCCATACCGGAACCAGATGTCCCCGGAAGCATATTGATAGAAGTTATGAGAGCCCGGTACTACAAGAACACTGCCTACATCCCCCAAGGAATAAGGAAAATTCGTCAACAACCCTTTCTTGTAGACGACGACATAGTTGCCCCCGTAATCGTTGCCGTTCCACGGATGGGCTTGCAGATTCAAATCCGTCTGGAACTTCATGAAGTTAGGATGCCCGGGAGGAGCGAGATTCGCAACGGTGTCGTGCCCCAGCAGCATACCGCCTCCGTAATCTATAAAGCTGCGGGCAGCCGCGTATCCTTCATCGGATAAATCCAAATAATTATTTGAGTCCCATGCCCCGAAATAGACTACGTCATAGCTGTAGGTTTCATCTTCATTTTTCAGGTATACGTCCGGATTGGCGTTGAAGGCTGTAAGAGAAACCTTGTCCACCGTCATCGTGTGCTGCACGCCATCGATGATCGGACTGCCCATTGTGTAGGTTTCGCCTTCGACTGTCGTTTCCATCCACTCTTTGAGTTTGTCGGAACCGGTAACATCCGGAAACACGTTCAACACTTTGATATCCGATTTTGCAGGAATGGTCTGGTACTCGTCTGTCCCGTCGTCATCCTTCTGGTAAATCATAAAATGCGAAGACGGCATCGTTGACGTCCACGACAATTCGACATAGTTTTTCTCGTTATTCGCCGTTGCTGTCAAGACAGGCTTGTTGACAGGTTCCGCCAACGCCGCCGTTGGCAACAGCGTCAACATCATTGCGAATGACAGCAGCAGTGCCAGTGCGCGTCTTCCTTTTTTCAACGTTGTCATAATTCCAACCTCTCTCAATTGCAGATTATGTCCAATATACTAAGAACCGCTTACAATCCACTTACACAAAAAGACGGAAAACGACAATAATCGTCGTCTTCCGCCATACTCCAGATCCCTTATTCTCCGATCCTCTCTTATCTGTTAAGCACCTCTGTAATCCTCTCCTGTCTGCAAATATAATCTTCCCGCAGGAGCTCCGACCACGGCCAGTCCTCTCCCTCCAAATACTCGCCTCTGTAACGACTTAGCGCTTGTTTGGCCGCTCTGACCGAGCCCGTCCGGTTGAAAATTTCGTATTCGGCCTCGAACGCTCGAACATCCCAGTCGACGTCTATCGTTCTCAGAGAATAGCGATCATCGGAATATTGAATCTCAAGCTGCGAGCATCCCGCTTCTCTCAACCCTTTTCTTAAAGCATGCACACAGATTTGAAGATAGGCCAGAGCCCGCTCCGGCAAATAATCCGGCCACAGCTCGTCGCAGAGCTTGTACTTGGTGAGCCATTTGCCTTCATGCTGCAGAAGAAACGCCAGAAGCTCCTTGGATTTGGAACGGCCCCACTTCAGCGCACGGCTCCCGACGATGACCTCGAAGGCTCCGAAGCACCTGATGCTGCAGTGGGACTCCTGGATTGTCTTCCTGCCGGCGTTCCTGGCCAGCAGCTTGTCCAACGCCTTATTGAGCCTTTCTGGACGAATCGGCTTCAGCATATAATCTATCGCATTAACGTCAAATGCCTGAGCCGCATAATGATTGTAGGCCGTGGCAAAAACCACCTCAAGCTCCGGAATCGAAGCGGCAAGCTTCTCCGCCAGCTCTATCCCGCTGATTCCGGGCATCTCGATATCCAAAAACGCGCAATCCGGCCTGACGGAAGGCATCTCCTTTAACGCTTCCATCGGGTCTGTATAGGCGCCGACGATGTGCGCCTGCTCGTTTTCCTCCAGCATCGTTTTCAGCTTCTCCAGTATAATCGGTTCGTCATCCACCAATACGATTCTCAGCATGCTTGTCTTGTCACCTCACCTCATCTGATCGGGAATGACCATGGTTACGATTGTCCCCCGACCTTCCGCGCTCTGAATGTTCAATCCGTGCCCGTAATTGAGTATCATTCTGCGCTGAATATTGCTCAGTCCGACTCCGGATTTTACCCCCTTCTCCTCCAGCAGCCCGTCCAATTTCTGCGCGGGGATGCCCACGCCGTCATCTTCGACGGTAATTACCGTATGACCGCCGTCCCGCTTAATACTCAGTCTTACCGTACCGCCTTCCGGCTTTTTGGACACTCCGTGGCGTATGGCGTTTTCGACCAGGGGCTGGATGAAAAGAATGGGAACCGCAATCTCAATGCTCTCATCCATGTCGTATTCGACCTGCAGTTTTCCTCTGAAGCGTTCTTTCTCGATCGATATATACGCCCGAACCGTATCCAGCTCGTTGGACAACGGCACTACGCCGTTATAGTTCTCAAAGTTGAAGCTGCCTCTTAAATAATCGGACAAGTCGTACAGCAGCTCCTCGGCGCGCTGCGGCTCCTTCGTGCTGAGTGCTGCGATCACGCTCAAGGAGTTATACAGAAAATGAGGCTTGATCTGCGCCTGCAAGAAGGAAAGCTCCGCTTCCATCCGGGTGCTCACCAGATCCTTCAATTGCACGAGCGTCTTTACCCGCGCCTTGAGCTCCAACGCCTCAAAGGGCTTCGGCAAATAATCGTTGGCTCCCGCCTCAAAGCCGGCTTCCAAATACTCCGGCCGCGCCTTGGCCGTCAGCAGGAGCACCGGCATATCCAACGGCATAAACCGCTGCCGGATTTTTTTCAGCGCCTCGTAGCCTGAGAGCTTGGGCATCACCATGTCCATAATGACAAGATTATATTCGCTGTGTCTGTCAAGTTCCAGCAGAACCTCTGCTCCGCCGGTCACTCCTTTGACGTAATAGCCCTCGTGATCCAAAATATTAAACAGCGCCGTCAGACTGGCCGGATCGTCGTCTGCAACGAGAATGGAGTATTTTCTCGCGCTCTTGCTTCGATTGGTTTCCCAGTAGGGAGAACTGGCACTTTCCCTGGCAATAGTTACGGCTTTTCTTAAAGGAATATCCTTTCTTGGCTCCGCGCTTAAAGGCAGCGTGAAGGTGAAGCGGCTGCCTCTGCCTTCTTCGGATACGGCCCGAATCTCCCCGCCGTGGCGCTCAATCAAACTTTTAGTAATATAAAGTCCCAGCCCAGTGCCTCTCGTATCTCCATTTTCCGTATTCTCGCGATAAAACGGCTTAAAAATATCGTTCAGATTGTCCGAGGAAATTCCACAACCCGTATCCTCCACCCAGATTTCCGCCTGTTTCTGACGGACAATCGCGCCAACTTCGATTGTTCCTTGCTGCGTAAATTTGAGCGCATTGCCGATCAGGTTGTAAAAGATTTGGTATAAGCGTTCTTCATCCGCGTAGAGGGGCGGCACCTCTGCCGGAATGCTGTTGATAAACTCAATTTCCTTACTCCCTTTAAGCCTGCTGATCATATACAGCGTTCCATCGGCGATCGACCGAAGGTCCACCATTCGCTTGTTCAACCTGAGTTCCCCGTTTTTAATACTGGACGTATCCGAAATATCGTTGATAAGGCTGTACATCCTGCGCGCCGTCGAAGCCACCACCTGAAGATTCTGCCGCTGCGCCAGCGTCAGCCCGCCCCTGTCGCTCTCCAGGACCGAATTCGTAATATTAATGATCCCGTTCAACGGCGTATGCAGTTCATGAGAAGTATTGGCCAGAAATTCGTCCTTAAGCTTGTCCAACGCCCGAAGCTCTCTGTAGACTTGCCCGCTCTGCAAGTTTGCATAAGCGATCAAGAGCGCGAAAGACAGACAAAGCCACGTCAGGCTGGCGCCGAAAAATAAACTTTGCACAGCGCCTCCGAGAACGGGAAGCAGCGCAACGCAAAGCGATACCCAAAATTCATGCCTGAGGATCTGTTTGCGCTTGACGATCATAAGCACGATATTATAGATCAAATAGATATAACACATGGCAAGCATCAGCCAGAAGTACGGCCCCCGATGATAGACGTTGTTGCCATCTATACCGAACAGAAACTCCCCGAATAGACTTGCGACGGAAAAGACGGCATTAAGCGCCACCGGCAAAGCAACGAGGAGATTGAGCGCTATGTTTTTCTTCGGCCGGTTTCTCTGAATAATCGCATACAAATAGACGACCCACAGCGCCTCCGGCAGCGGATTGAGCACATACATGATAAAAACAACCGCAGGCAGCAGCAACCGCGCTTCGGGCGTATCCACACCGGTGAAGATGTTAAGCAGCATTTCCGTCAACAGCAAAAGCATATTGGATACGATGAGTCCCCAAAAAATCTTCCGTGAAGTGGTCTTGTGGACATCGCGCGCCATCATATGAAAAGATATAATCAGCAAAATAGCTATTCCAGTGATGGAGGTCTGCACGTAATAAACCAGAGGCATACGATTCCTCTCTCTTTTCCGCAATTTTTCTAGCGCTCGACTGACGATACTGTAACATTGGAAGAAGGACGAGCACAATATGGAGATGCATCGAAGTTTGCCGGAGAGCACAGGAAAGTTAAGGAACCCTTATGAACTCGCCTCTTAAATAACGAAGGCAAGGAGACGATCGGGATGACCGCGCACAAAAATCCGCTTCCCGCTTCGCGGAACCGCTACAGAGGTTCTTCGGAGCTGCGGGAGGAGCTTCCTTTTCCACACGACTTCGACAACCTCTCGTACATCGGTATCCAGATGCTGAGCGCCTGGCAGGTGGACAGGCATATGCACGAGCATTTCGAGCTGTGCTACGTAGACGAAGGACAGGGCTGGTTCTCGATCGACGGGGATATGTATCGCGTGCGCGAAGGGGATTTGTTTCTGACGAAGCCGGGAGAGGGCCATCAGGGCGCGTCCTTGGGAGAAGCTTACCGCCTGTACTACACCGGCTTCCGGCTGACGAATCGGCAGAAGCTTGAAGCGGATTTTTACCGGCTTGGGCGAGCCCGCACGGTGAGGGATACGAGCGGCGATGTGAAGCGGCTGTTCGATGCCGTCTTCGCCGAGATCGAGAACCCCGGCCCGCATTCGGCTCTGATGGCGGAAAGCCTGTTCCAGCAATTGCTCGTTCGCGTCATCCGGCTTTATCGCGAGGCGGCCCTGCCGGACGGAGCTCCGGAGGACGGTCCGCTCGCTCCGGCGATGAAGGAGTTGCTCCACTATCTTCACGAGCATGCGAGCATCGGCATCAACGCCTTGGATTTGGCGAAGAGACAGCATCTCAGCCGGACGCATCTGGAGCGGGAGTTCAAGCGCTCGTTCGGCATTCCGCTCGGGAAGTACATCCGCATGCTGTGCACCGATCGGGCCAAATATTGGCTGACGGAAACCGGCGAGACGATCACGTCGATCGCGGAGCGATTAGGCTTCTCGTCGCTCCATGCCTTCAGCGTGTTCTTCAAGCGTCAGACGGGAATTTCGCCTTACGCCTATCGGCATCCTCTATCGTCGAATGACGAAAAACGTTAACTTCCGGTTGAAGCCGGACAAAGCCGAACGCCGAACCCTCGCGTTATGATGAAGGCAACGCATGAGGAAATCGTGCGGCCATCAGCGAAGCGGGAGGAACGGAAATGTCGGATCGGAACAACTTGCTGCCAACGGAGGCAGACATCGCTTTTTTCAAACAGAATGGGTACTGGGTAGCGCCGCAGCTCATCGACGAGGCTCGATTGGAACGACTGCGCGAGCATATGGAACGAGTATACGAGGGGCAATTCGAGACGGGGCGAGCGCCGTTCGACGGATATTGGACGCCCGAGAAGGGCAATGGACTGCGCAAAACCGACAATTCCCACTGGGCCGATGCAGAGCTCCGCTCGCTGGCCACCGATCCCGTCATCGGCGAGATCGCTTGCCGTCTGATGGGAGCCGGCTCCATTCGCCTGTGGCACGATCAGTTGCTGTTCAAGCCGGGCAATCCCGATCGAAGATCAGGCGGCAACGTCGGCTGGCACCAGGATTACGCTTACTGGAAGTGCGCGGCCGAGCCGACGCTCGTCACCGCCTGGGTCGCCTTCGACGACGTCAATCTGGACAACGGCTGCATGCAGGTCGTTCCCCGAAGCCACCAATGGGGGCTGCTCAACGTGAACGATTTCTTCGAGCAGGATATGGAGAAGCAGCGGCAGGGCATGGACCTCCCCGAGGACGCTTCGTTTGAGCCCGTACCGATGGTCATGAAGGCCGGCCAAGTGAGCTTCCATCACGCCCTCGCCATCCACGGCAGCGGTCCGAATACGACCTCGCGGCCGCGCCGCTCGCTGGCCGTCCATCTGATGACGGGAGATACCCGCTACAAAGCCGGCACGCGCGGCGACGGCCACATGAACGTGGGCCTGCTGGGCGGCGGCGACGGCGATCTGTTCGCGGGAGAGGCTTTCCCCGAGCTGTTCCGAGCGGACTAAGCGGCTTAACGTCAAAAACACCTTATTCCGGCGTCTTGGCGGCGGAATAAGGTGTTTTTGTGCTTGCTGCAGCAAGCCGAAGCTTATTTTCCAGCTTTATCGTTGTATTCCTTGGTCGCCGTGTCCAGCATGGACTTCCAATTCGCAAAATCCGTCTCCCTGGCGATATGGCGATCCAACAGCTCCTCAAGGATATTGTCTATATCCTCCCAAGTCTTAGCTTGGAAATTGCCCTTCTCCATAAGCTCGTCAAAACTCGCAGAGCTGGAATGCCTGCTTACGAACGCTTCATTGAACAGCTTGCCCAACGAGATATGGTTCGGATCTTCCTGAATGGTCTTCTGGCCTTGCAAATCCTTCAACAGTTCATCGAACGACATTGGCTTTTGCTTTCTCAAATCCCCACTCCTTGAATGTAGTATCACTCTTTAATTCTGCACGAAGATATTTATTTTACAAGCTTTTTATTATTCGTTACTGGTCTACTTCGACTGTCGAAGCGGCCCAGAATCCGAAAAAAGGAGACCGTATATCGTTAGCGACCTACGTTTGTGTCCAAAAACACTATATGTCCTGTCCATGTTCGAATTCCTTAACCTTGTTGCGAAGATAATCAAGTCCGGCTTCTTTGCCGTATATGCGTTGATTTTCACGATCTTCGCGACTTTGCTCAACTTGCCTTATGAGATCGGCATCCTCCGCAAGCGCATCTTGTTCGGGAATTTGATCGATCAGTTGCTTCAATTCTTCCCGGTTTACACTCATCATGTTCACCGCCTCGTCATTCGGAATCGCCAACGCTTTAATCCCATTATACCACAAACCCCGAGCATCTCAGACAGGCGAGTTGGTCCGGACAGTTCATTAATCAAGAAACGTTTTTGCGCTTCACGATATGAAAAACGTTGGACATGCCTGTCAGAACGCCGGCAATCGGAAAGATGACCCAATTGATGTCCCAGCGATGATAGACGAAGCCTGTGAACAGGAACAGGGCTGTCGCCAGAGGCCACACCACCGCGTTCACCGCTGCTGCGATCCGCTCCTCTTCCTTCTTCTCCGGAGTCAGGTCCGGCTCTTTCAGCAGCTTCGTATACGCTCCCTGGATGTTTCCGTAATAGATGAACAGAAACACCGCCGCTGCCGCGCTTACCAGAAAGGCCGAGACTCCGTAAGGAACGAGGTCGTCATTGACATAGATCGTGGCGAAGATGAAAATCGGCGACAGCACGCACAGACAGACGCCCGTGATCAGCGCCAGACGGAAAGTCCGGGCATAATGGAATTGACCGCGCTGGAGCGTCGTCTTGAGAGCATAGGGCAGACGGAAGACTTGATCCAGGTTCTTGAAGCGGCCAAGCTTCATTCCGCTGTGAATGAACATTCCGACCGCCGCAGCAAACAACGCAAACATGCCGATCAACCCCAGCATCGTGCCCGATTCGTTATCCGGGAATAGAGAATGGTTTTCGAACAACGTATCCAGAACGAGAAACAGCGCTACCCCGCAAGCGGCTAGAAGAATGCCGAGACCGGTCCATAATCCGGAGCTGCGCTTGGCAGCCATATAGAGGTAAGCCTCTTCCTCCGACAGCACGGGCACAGCCTGCTCCGTTCCGGCCGGTCCGATGCCAAGCTCGGCCGTCAGCTCCTCGATATTGCCGAATTCGGAAATCACGATGCCGATCGCCTCGTTCTCCGACTTGCCCTCCCGCTTCAGCTCCAAATATTTCTCTTCCATCCCGGACAGAAGCTCCCGCTTCAACCGCTCCAGCTCCGAGTTCCTCGGCAGACCGGCAAACATATTGTCCAAATACACACTGATCGTCTCCATGCTCCGTTACCACTCCCTAATAAATTGATTAACAACCTGCTGCGTGACTTTCCATTCCTCGCATTTCTCCTTGTAATAGGCAAGACCCAGCGGGGTAATCCGGTAATACGTGCGCCGCTTGCCGAAGCTCTCGTCCCGATAGAACGATTCAATGTATCCGTTCTTCTCCAGCCGGGTGAAAGCCGAATACAATGTCGTCTCCTTCATGACATACTTCTCTTGCGTCAACTGCCTGATATTCTTGGAGATCTCGTATCCGTAGGACTCTCCATCCAGCAGCATGTAGAGAATCATCGTATCGTTGTAGCCCCGAATCACATCACTGCTGATCACAACCGGCATCCCCTCTTGATTACTTCATCTGTCGTAGTAATCACAGTATAACACAATTACTATGACAGATGAAGTAGTTGATCTGAATTAGGCGAATCAGCCGATTTCTTCTGAATGCAAAAAGACGCGGATATCTCCCGCGCCTTGGCTCCCATTTGTTATCTTTAATTGCGGTGTTCGACCGAAACACGCGTCCAATTCAAAACGATCGTATCGACGCAGCATTTCTTTTTACTCTCGAATTATGATTTAATAAACAGATAGATTAAGGAAAATAAAGGATACAAGAGGCGCGCAATTCATGAAATCATCTAAACTTCCGATTCTCTTCGGCATCGTCGTCATCGCCGCCGTGCTGCTCATGCTGCCCAAATATGCCTTCAACGATCCGGATACGTTCTGGCATATCGAATTGGGAAGCTACATGCTCGAGCACAAGCAGGTGCTCCATCATGCTATCCACACGTTCTATGAAGACAAGCTGCCTTACATTCCTCACGAGTTCGGCTTCCAGATCATATTGGCCTTGTTCTATCAAGCGTTCGGTTGGCCTGGCGCTTATTTGCTGACCGCGCTCAGTCTGCTGCTGCTCATCCCTGGCCTTCTTCGCCTTGCCCGCGTGTCGCGCAAGGAGCTGGGCATGGAGGAAGATCATCCGCTGTTGCTCTTGATCGCGCTGCTGGCAGCCGTCTGGATTTATTACGGTTATTTCAAAATCAGGCCGCAGATGATCTCAGCCGGGCTGATCGTCTGGTTTGTCGTGTATTTGCGTGAATTCCAACTGAGAGCGGGTTGGAAGCCTGCCGCCGCCCTGATCGGACTGTCGCTGCTCGTTGCGAATGTGCATACGGGGGTCTGGCTTGTCGTTGCCGCATTCACGGGCATGGCGCTATTGGAATCGCTGCTGAACAGGGAGTTGAATAAACCGCGGATCTGTGCTTTTCTGGGCGTCTGGCTCGTCGGGCTGTTGAATCCGGGCGGCTTGCAAAGCCTGTTCTTCATTCTGACCGTGACGAAGAACGATTTCAATATGCTCATCAACGAATGGCATCCGATTGCGTTCAACAAGCTGGATAACTTGCCGATTATGCTGCTGCTCCTGTTTTTCGTATTGACGCTGCCTTATGCGGTGCGCGGCAAGCCGTTCCGATTCTTCCTGGCTGCGGGCATCTTGTACTTGGGCGTCGCGAATTTCAAACAGAACCTGTTCATGTGGCTGCTCATCCCTTATTTCGCCGCAGCCGCCCTGGACGCTGTGCCGCGGTTGCGGGAATGGCGTCCGCAACTGCGCATGTCTGCCGTCCTGATCTGCCTGATGGCCGGGCTGGCCGTCAACAGCGCTATCGTATTCATTAAGACGCCGCCGGTGAACGCGAAGGATTATCCGGTCGACGAGATGAGCTATATTATGGCGCGCACCCCGGAAGGTCATCGGCCGAAGGTGCTGTCCACCTACGGCACTTCCGGTTACGTCATGTTCAGGGGCGGCGATATTTTGACCGACGGCAGACAGGACCCCTTTATTACCGCCGACTCCAAAGGAACGCTCGGCTGGACCGCGTTCGAGCGATCGATGCACGGCTTCTCGGTCTACTTGCCGGAAATTGTCTCCTATGACAAGCCGGACTACGTCATCGTCCGCCGCGATACGTCCTGGAAGCTGTATGACGGCTGGGTCGAGGCGTTCGGGGAGCCTTCCTTCAAAGGAACTTACGGCAGCGTGTTTGTCATGACCAACGCCTGAAACAAAGCCGAGATCTCCTCGCTCGGCTTCGCTCCCAATTCTGTCTTCAGCAGCTCGGCGTATTCCCCGAAATAAGCTTCCGCCCGCTTGCGGCCGCCTGTTCGATAATGGAGCCTGAGCGCCGTCGCGCGCAGGAAATCGTCATAAGGATCATGGCCGACCAGCATGTCCGCAAGCTGCAGCGTCCGGCGAGGCTCCGTCTCCGCACACTCGAAATACGAGAGCAGCCGCCTTCCCAGGCGCAAGTAATATTGACGGTACTGCGTTCGGTATGCCTCGCACCATTGGCCGTCGAACTCCTGCAGCAGCGGCTGGTTGCAGTCGGACAGCAGCTGCTCGCACCGTTCGCAATTATTGGCATCGACCTCGGCGGAATCGACTACGAATCGCTCCAGCCGGTGCGCGTCCACCTTCAGCTCGTTGTCCGCCAGGCTCAGGCGATACCCGTTTTTGACCGACGACAGCGCCATGCCCGCTTGGCGGTCCCTTAACGTCTTATTGATTCTGCTTACCGTGCTGCGCAAGTTGATGTCCGCCTTCTCCGCATTTTTGTCCGCCCAGAGCGCCTCGAACAGCTCCCATTTGGTTACTTCCTTCTCTCTCGGCTGCAACAGCATATAAGCGAACAGCTCTGCGCACTTGGACGTCACCCAGCGGACCGGCTCGGGGCTGTCCCCGATATGAACGGACAGCTTGCCGAACAAGGATACCGTCACTTGCCTTTTGCCGCCGGTGCCGGCGGCCGCCCCATGAAGGTGACGTCTCTTCGCCACCCGTTCCAACGAGCGCTGCAAATCTTCCTCCATGACCGGTTTGAGCAAATAATCGAGCGCATTGACCCGGAAAGCGTCGATGGCGTATTGATTATGGGCGGTAATGAAGACGATCTCCACATTGAGCTTGGCCGCATACACCCGCTCCGCGATCTCCAGCCCGCTCAGCTCCGGCATCTCGATATCGAGGAAGAGCACGTCGGGCTGCAGCGCCTCGGCCATCCCGAGCGCTTCGTAAGGATTCGTGCATCGGCCCGCCACTTCAATTCCCGCATGGTCGAGCAGTCTCTCGATATGCTCGACGTTCAGTTGTTCGTCGTCTACGACGATCGCTCTCATTTCCTTGTCACCCGCTTGTTCGGTCAGGCTCCGCGCGGGAAGGAATCCACATCGATACCGTCGTTCCTTCCCCTTGAACGCTCTCGATTCGCAAACCTTGACCGTATTCGTTCATGAGTCGTCTATGCACGTTAATCAATCCGATGCCGCCGCCCGCTCGCTCCGGCGACAGGAGCAATGCCGCCTGTCCGGCGTCCATTCCGATGCCGTCGTCCCGGACTTCGATCCGCAGACCCTGCGGATGCGAATGGGCATGGATGACGACGGTGCCTCCCGTTATCCGCTTCATCAAGCCATGACGGATCGCATTTTCCACAAGCGGCTGAACGATCAATGCGGGAATAGATGTCTCCAGCCCCGCGTCGACGACCATTTCCGTTTTTAACCGTTCGCCGAAGCGCGCTTTCTCCAGCTCGATATACGACTTCACGAGGGACAGCTCGCGGCCCAGACTGACTTTGGCATAACGAGGCTCCAGATCGAAGCTGAGCCGCAAGTAGTTGCTGAACTCGCCCAGCAGCTTGCCGGCTCGCGCGCCGTCGCTGTAGCACAGGGACATGATGCCGCTTAAAGCGTTATAGATGAAGTGCGGCTTGATCTGCGATTGCAGGAACAGCGTCTCCATCCGAACCGCCTGCTCGACCGCCTCTCTAAGCTGAAGCAGCGTATTGACCCGAGCCATCAGTTCCTTGCCGTCGAAAGGCTTGGCGAGAAAATCGTTGGCTCCGGCTTCGAGGCCCGCGGCGATATCGGCCGACGAGCTGCGGACAGTCAGGAGCAGAACGGGCAGCTTGTAGATCGGGTACTCCATCCGGATGCGCTGACACACTTCGTACCCCGACAACCCGGGCATCATCACGTCAAGCAGCACGAGGGACAAATCCCGATGTTCCTCGATCCGCTTTAACGCCTCCTCGCCGTTGGAGGCGACGATCAGCCGGTAGCGGCTGGACGAGAACAACTCCCGCAGCACCTTGATGTTGGACGCTTCGTCGTCGACAAGCAAAATCCGAATCGTATCTTCCTGCTCGGAGGCAAGGTCCTGCTGCGACTCTGCCGCATTCAGCTCCCGCGGCGAGGACGTCTGAGGCTCGGCATCGGCGCGAGGCCGCCCCGGCGCCTTCCCGGCCACCGGAAGCGTAAGTCTGAACACGGTGCCTCGGCCCGGCTCGGACCATTCCAATGCAAGATCGCCGCCCATCTGCGAGGCGATTATTTTCGATATTTTCAGCCCGAGTCCGGAGGAAGTATAAGCTGAAGCAGTCGGTGTGCTCCCGCCCCCGAAGGCTTCTCCCGTGAACAACTGCCTCCGATGCTCCTCGCTTATGCCCGTTCCGGTATCGGCAAAAGTAAGATGCAGCAGACCGTCTTGCGAGCTTGCGGCGACCTCCACGTGTCCTTGCTCCGTAAATTTAAGCGCGTTGCCGACAAGGTTGACGACGATCTGCTTGAACCGGTTCTCGTCCGTCAGCAGGAAATGCTCTCCCGGCAGCACGCGGTTGACCAGCCGAACCTGATCGCTTCTGCGCATAGGGCTCAGCGCTTCGAGCGTTGCCTGCAGCGTGCCGTTCACATCGAACGTCGTATTGTGGAACGCCAGACTGCCGCGCTGCAGGCTCTGGAAGTCGATAATGTCGTTCACCAAGGTGGACAGCCGGGTCGCCTGCGCGATAATGTAAGTCATGTTCTCGGTCTGCTTCTTCGTGACCTCGCCGCCGCTCTGATCGAGCACTACCTGAGCCAGATTGATGATGCCGTGAAGCGGCGTCTTGAACTCGTGCGACGTATGGATAAGGAACTCGTCCTTCAGCTTGTCGGTTTCGATCAGCTTGCTGCTCATCTCTTCCAGTTCGTCATACGCTTGCTTGTATTGATCGGCGAACATTCCCGCGGTTCCCAGCAGAAAGAAAAACTGGGCGAGAACCGGCACAATGTTCGTATTGATGAAGGAGTACAAATACAAGGTCATCATGCTCAGCTGCAGGAACAGCAGTATAATGCCGGCAAATAGCTGCCAAGCCGTCTTGCGGCTCAGCCTGCCGTGCCGCTTCCTCGCAATCGCCCTCAAAATGAAAAATCCGAGGGACAGCAATATGAGCAAATACACCCACACCAAAATCGCTTCCACGCGGCCATAGTATTCCGTCGGGACAAGCAGGCCAAGCGTGAGCAGCGCGATCATGCCGGTAACGAGAGCTTTATTGAACAAGGCCGGAATGAGGGTTCTCTCCATCGCCCGGATGAACAGGCACAAACACGCGATGCCGCCGCTCATGACAAAAAATTTGACCTTCAGCACCGACATATATGGAAATATCGGGAACAGCTGCATGAAGATCCGCTCGCCGCTGGACGCCACGACAAAAGTATAGCCGAAGCAAAAAGCGGTAATGTAGAGAAATCTTCTGTCCTTCGGTCGTCTGAAGCAAAGCGCTAAATAATAGATCGCGGACAACAGCAGGAAGGAGATGCCGATCGTATCGAGCAAATTCGTCTTGAACGCTTGGGCGGTAATGCTTTGCTGCGTGCCCAGATAGATGCTCTGGATAATGCCGCCGTAATAATAGTCCAGATTCGCCGCCTGCACCGTAATGACGACCCGGTCCCCGTCCGGCGCGAAATACGCCGTATACGGAACGTTGCGGCTTTCATACCCGTCGGCGACGCTTTCGGCAGGATTCCCGCTGTTTCCGACCCATTTTCCGTTTACGTAGATTTTGCTGGCATTGCGGATATAGGTCGTTTTGATGCCATACAAAGAGACGCCCGAATCGACTTTAACCTCAAGCCGATACGTTCCGAAGCCTTTGTCCTTCATGAAGGAGGACGTTTCCTTGTTGCTCCAGCCATTGGGAACCTCGATATACCGCTCAGGGTGCACGGCATTCCCTTCTATTTCCTGCGGCGTCAGCAAGAGATTCGGATAGAACCTCCAATCGCCGTCCAGCTTCACGTTGCCTTGCTTGTCGAAATCCCAACCGGACAGATCGACAAACCCTTTCTCGGCCGCAGGCGCATTGCCATTGTCGTCGCTGCCGAAGCCAAACCAGCCGATGAGCGCCATAGCAAACGCAATCAATAACGCGCCAAGCGCTTTCCTCACCATTCGTATACGCATCCCAGCATCCTCTGCACACGGTTTCATCCTACGGAACGCCATTCGACAGGATTATAACATATTCGAGCCTGCCATTCGTATCGGAAACCGTTGCATGACCAAAAGAGGATGTCCCATAAGTAAAAAGGGCTTACTTAATGCTTGCTTCCATTTTCCTGCGTCGCTAGATTCGAAATGATTTGATCCAGGAACTTATCCGCGTCGCTGTTGAATTTCCAGCAAACACCGAATCTATCAACCAGCATCCCAAAGCACGAAGACCACGGCACAGCGGATAACGGCATAATAACATGACCGCCAACAGACAAATGATTAAAGTATTGTTCCAATTTGAACTTGTCGTCGATGACCAGACTGATCAGTACGTTATTTCCTGTCAACAGCTCCCCGGTTACCCCTTTCATTGAAGGCAACAGATCCGACATCATGATTTTCCCGCCCGCGAATTCCAGCGAGGACTCCATGATCATGTTTAATTCATTTTCAGGCAGCGGATAGTTCGGATCTTGCGGAAAATCCTTGAATTTAACTTTTTTCACTTCAGTCGCCTGCAGAGCCTCCGAGTAAAATTCAATCGCTTGCTCTGCAATTCCATCAAAGTTTAAGTATGCAATAGCTGACATAGGGCAATGCCTCCTTCTTGAGATACATGTAGTATAATGGATTAAAGGTGACAGCTATATGTCGCTATTCTTGGATGAAGCAAAGAAAAAGAGGGAGATAGATGGACAAAGTTGAGAGACTGATTTCAATAATCATGATCTTGCTGAAAAAAGACGTCGTCTCGGCCAAGGAATTCTCGCAAGTATTTAACGTTTCCAAAAGGACGATTCTTCGCGATATGGAAACGCTGAGTTTGTCGAACATCCCGATCTATTCTATTCATGGAGTTAACGGCGGCTACGGTATTATGGAGGAATACAAGGTCGATAAACGTCTGCTAAGCAACTCGGACTTGGAGAATATCTGGACTGCGCTCGGAGGATTGGAACAAATTCTGATCAGCGAAGAAGTTGAGATGACGATGAAAAAAATAGAAGCGATGGTTAGCCCATTGCCTCTGAATCGCTCCATTCAACTGTCATTCTATGATTGGGAGGGTCGGTCTGAGATTGTTCGAACCTTGCAGACATGCCAACAATCCATATTAAAGAGAAGGCTGGTTTCATTCGATTATATCGATAAAAATGGCGCTGCGACGAAGAGAATTGTCGAGCCGTATCAGCTTCATTTTAGCGAAACGAGCTGGTATCTGAAGGGCTTCTGTTTGCATCGCTTGGAGTACAGAACATTTAAACTGTCCCGGATTGATCATCTGAATATGGACGAACAGACGTTTAACCCTCGAGAATATTTAGCAGAGCATGAACGCGAGATGGGTTATCAACCGGAACTGGTCGCTATCAAGGCATTGATCGCGCCTAGCGTCAAAGATCAATTCATTGAGAGGTATGGCCGAAAAAGCCTCTCAAGCTATAATTCGGATTATTTATTAGCCGACATTCAGGTCCCTCCAAACCGTACCGGATTTCAATTTCTGGCAAGCTTCGGCACGAATCTGATCGTCGTAGAGCCCCAATCCTATGTTGATGACTTCCGTAATTATTTGAAAAAAATGATGGAGAACTATTAATGAAACGGATGCGTTTGCTCCCGTTCGATTCATGCGATTATGGGTGCGAGGAAACGACTACGCGCAATTAAAGAAAACGATCGCAATCAATATTCTCGACTTCGACTTTTTGCCGTCGGCGCATTTTCAGAGTACGTTCCAGCTCCGCGACTGCACGGCGCCAGAGCTTGTAGGAGTTGATCTCGATGGACGCTTCCATCAAATCCGTGGGTATCGATATCGACAAAATCGAGAAAGCGACCGGGCTGACGGAGGCGCAGTTTAAGGCGGATTGAGCTTGGCAATTATCCTTGCCAAGTCCGCTCTTTACTCCGCAAAATCCCACTCCGGATTCCACACGACTTCCCAGAGATGGCCATCCGGATCTTGAAAATGGCCCGAATATCCTCCCCAGAAGGTGTCGTGCGCAGGGTCGGTAATGACGGCTCCCGCGCTGCGAGCCTGCTCCATGATCTCGTCCACCTCTTCTTTGCTGCCTACATTGTGGCCGATCGTCATTTCGGCAGAACTCGGAGTCGTCAGGGGAACCTTGGCTTCGTGGGAGAGATCGCGACGATTCCAGATGGCCAGCTTCAGACCCGATTGCAAGTCGAAGAAAGCCACCGCTCCATGCTCGAACTCCTTGCCCACTATCCCTTGCGTAGGCAGCCCTAATCCGTCGCGATAGAAGGCCAGCGACCTTTCCAAATCGTCAACGCCCAATGTGAGAACCGTAATACGCGGCTTCATGATAGAGGCTCCTCTCTCGATTTATTTTCTTTACAAATTTGATATAATACGAGTGTACAACAAACTTGGGTGGGAAAGTATTACCTCCAGAGCGGAGGTGATACTCATGCAATTTTCGTTAACTGAAGTGATTATGCTCGGCATGTTCTTGCTGACGTTGCTCACATTCACGAATAAACGAAAATAACCCGCCCAGGTTGGCCGCCTGCGGGTTATTTTCTGGCTTTGGCTGGAGGTTCCCCACCCAAAATGTTGTACAGGGAGTCGGATGGCGGTCCGGCTCCTTCTTTCTATTCTAATCATATCATGGCAGTTGCATGCACGCAATTTGATTACTTGCTCTCCGCCGATTTCTTGAGATAAAACCGGATGACCAACTCGTCCACCTTCCGGCTCTGAGCTTGAACCTCTTCGTTCACTCCTAAGGGAATTCCCTGCTCAAGCGACTTCAGGCCAAGTTCGTTCAGCTTCGTCTTCTCTTCCTCGTATTCTCGCATCAGATCTTTCATCAGTTGGCCCACTTCCCTTCCTGAGCTCCTCCTGACTGTACCTGGTGCATGTCGTTTATGTCTTATTAATTTAACACAATTTTACTTTTTAGTATAATAGGACACGGTAGAAGGCGACTCGCCTACATTTAACTCTCAGAATCAATAGGCAGCTTTTTGACAGGCGCATAGATGTGATACGAGGCTTCAAGATTACGGATGTCGTCGAAAACCTGAATGAGCTCGATATGCGAATTCTCCGTTTCCTGCTGAAGGTTAACGATGCATTCAATCTTCTGGTTAGGATGTATTGGCTTAACGAACAGCCCATCATGGCAGAGAACAAGCGGTGAAAATAGAATTTGGACAAATTAAAGGCGCTTGCAACGGAATCCACGGATAGGGGCTCCTGAAGATTGTTCTCGATATGCGTCAAGGCATCCTCTACTACTTTATGATGGTCCATTCCGTTCATCTCCCTTACAGCAAGAATTGAAAAGTAAAAACCGGCTTGCTTTGATAGATTGTTGTCATAAAAACAGAAAGAGGGATTCCTATGAGCAAAGTAACGACAGCAAGACTTATCCGTTGGGCAGGCTTATTCGCTATATTGGCAGGCACGCTATATATCGTTATTCAATTCGTACACCCATTAGAGCAGGTTGCTTCTGTAAATACAGCCTCATGGGTAGTCGTTGCATGCTTGACAGTCGTTATGTCCCTCTGCAGCTTAATCGGAATTACCGGGCTCTACGCAAGACAGGTGAGAGAGACCGGATTGCTGGGGTTAGCCGGGTTGTTGCTTGGCATCGCTACGTTTCGTGCCGGCGTTCTCCCGCGCTTGGGGGCTGCCCTCCTTGCCTTCGGCGCAGCGGTGACCCTAGCGGGCGGAATCATCCCCCATCCTCTCGACCGAATCTTGGCTGTACCCATGGGACTTGCGTTTATCTGGTTGGGCTATGCGCTTTGGTCGACATCTCTCTCAAGAAAATAAGGTTATCCCGCACGCGCGATAAGCACGTGCGGAATAACCTCAGTTAGAGAAAATGAGTTTAGGTTTGATCACTTACTCTTTCCAGAAATCCGATATCCTCCATCAACCGCTTCAGCATGACTGCCGCTTGCGCGCGTGTGGCCGATGCCGCCGGAGCCAACCGATCCGGCGTCATTCCCTGAATGATGCCGGCGGCGACGGCTTCCGCTACCGCAGCCCGGGCCCACGGCGAAACCTCCGCGGTGTCGCTGAATCCGCTCGGCAAGTTCGCCGTCTGACCAGCGCCCGCGGCCCGCTCAGTCGCCAAGGCGCGTGCATTCGCCAGCATCACGGCCATCTGCTCCCGCGTAATCCGTTCTTCAGGCACAAATCGCGTCCCGCCTATTCCGCTCACCAGTCCGCTTCTTAAGCCCGCTTCCACCGCGGCTGCATACCACGCGCTTGCCGCAACATCCTCGAACGCATTTCCGGCAGCATCGGCTTCCGTGCGAATGCCGAGCGCCCGCACCAGCAATGCCGTGAACTCCGCGCGGGTAATGGCACGATCCGGCGCATAAGCCGTGTTCGACACGCCGTTGACAATCCGCTTCGTCGCCATCTGTTCAACCGAAGGTTTCGCCCAGTGTCCTTGCATATCGGCAAACGAAATCAGAGGCGATTCCATCACGGCATAGATGCTGTTGTGCGGCATCCGCATCACCGACTCCGAGCCGCCGTCGTCGCGATTTGCGGTGACTGCCGGAACGAACGCAAACGATTGAGCGGACGGATCGTACAATACCGCCGTATAATTTCGCTTCGCCGCCCCTGCATCCAGCACGATGGACTTCATCATGTACGATCCGCCAAAGTCGCTGACCTCCACCGTCCGCCCGCCGCCCGTTACGAGCAGTCTGAAATTCACCGCAAGAGCATAAGAACTGCCTGCCGCCACCGTCTCGATCAGATTGCCCGCGCCATCCAGGACAGACACCGTACTGGCGAAAAAATTGGTGACGTAGATTCTGTTCGTCAACGTATTCACCGCGATCACGGTTGGACGGTCTCCCCTCGATACCGTCTCCGTCAGGTGATCTGCTCCATCTATGACGGTCACCGAATCGTCATTCCGATTCGCTGCATAGATTGTATTCGTCACTGCATTCACCACAACGACGCAGGGACCGTCTCCCGTTGCGATCGTCCTCGGCGTGTTGCTCGCTCCGTCTACGACGGTAATATCGCTGCCAAGGGAATTGGCGACGTAGATCTTATTCGTGACAGAATTCACCGTGACGAACTGGGGACCGGTTCCTGCCGCTACCCGCTCCGTAGAGTTGTCTGTGCCGTCTATGACGGTCACTGAATTGTCGCCTTGATTCGCCGCATAGATTTTATTCGTCACCGGGTTTACCGCGATGTGGACAGGCGAGTCTTCCACCGCTACCGGCGGCTCCGTCGAGTTGTCTGCGCCGTTTATAACGGTCACCGAATTGTCGCCTTGATTCGTGACGTAAATCTTATTCGTAATCGGATTTACCGCGACCGCATTGGGCAAGCTTCCCACCGTTACCGTCTGCGTCGAATGGTCCGCTCCGTCTATGACGATGACGTTATGGCTCGCCGTATTCACGACGTAAACCTTGTTGGTCACGGCATTGACTGAGATTCGATAGGGCTCGTCCCCCGCTGCCACCGTCTCCGTCGTATGATCGACGCCATCTATGACGGTGACATCGTCACCAGCCCTATTGGCGACGTAGATTTTGTTCGTCGCCGCATTCACCGCGATGTCCGTCGGGCCGTCCCCAGCGTCGATGATCTCCGTCACGTTGTTGCCGGCGCCGTCAATGACGCTGACTTTGTCGTCATCCGGATGAGTGACATAGATTCTGTTCGTCACCGCATTCACCGCGATCGCGGTTGGATGGCTTAATGTGGCAACGGTCGTCCTTGCATTCGTGGCACCGTCAATAACGGTGACGGAACTGTCTTGTTCGTTCGCGATATAGATTCGATTCGTGATCGGATTCACTGCCGCGCTGAATGGACCATTCCCTGCCGCTATCGTCCCCAGCGGCGTATCCGCCGAAGCCGATGGCGGCGCTGACAACCATGAACCGCTCAGCATCGTCAGAACGATCATCATCCGCAGCAGCATGGCAGATCTATTCCTTTTCTTTCTTATACTTGACGACTGGTTCCTTGGCATCTTGCGTTCTCTCCCTTGTACTGTAGGTCTATATTTTGCCGAGCATATCTGGGCCCTATGAAACAATTACGAGAGGATTTGTGCTTGCAGCGGCCACTGATGTCATGATTTGAGGTAAAATGGAAATAGACGCGCTCAGTATAGCAAACAGCTAGGAAAGAACTATGAAAGAATGGGCGTTCACGCGGTATCGTGAAGGAATCCAGCAAACCGTAAGATCAAATAGAGATGTTTCCTGCTATAAGGAGAACTTGGCAGTCATGAGTGTAACCCTATCCAATGTGGCCATGCTGGTTTCCATTGTTTTGATGATCGCGTTTCTAGGCTACGCCTTCCTGTACAGCCAGGAGCGGGGAATCCGATACTTCGCCTGGGTCATGGTCTGTCGCGCGATTTATGCCGGAAGCGTGATTATGGAAATCAACAGCGAAAGTCTATCGTCCAAAATGCTGTTTCGGAATATTGAACAGACCAGCTTGTTGTTCGTCGTGCCTCTGATTATTTTTTTCGTGCTGTCCCTGTACGGAAAAGACGACTATTTACGTCCGCTTCGCATGCTGCAGATTTTTTCGATTTTCGCGCTGTGGTCGGTGCTTATATGGACGAATCCCTATCATCACCTGCTGTTCTGGCATATGGAGCTCAACCAAGGACACTTGGAAGTAAGCAAAACCGTCTATTCGATCGCGTTTAATATTCTCTGTTACGCGGCTATTGCCGTCTGCGTCTTCTATTTGTTAGTCTATCTGCGGCGCGTTCGTCCCGAGCTTCGCAAGCCCGGCATCTGGCTGGTGCTGTGCGGCTGCATTCCCGCTGCGACGGAAGTCGCCAAGTCCGCTTATTCCGGCTTCGCGCCGTGGCTGCTTCCCCTCTCGGTCTATTGCGGCTTCTTGGGAATGACCATGCTGTGGATCGTGATCCGTTACCGGATGTTCTCGGTCGTGCCGCTTGCAAGAAACGTTGTGGTCGAGACGATGGAAGAAGGAATACTCATTGTCAATCACAGGGGAAGCGTCATTGACAGCAATGCCCATGTCGAACCCCTATTTGCGGGTTCGGGGGGAAGCTCAATCGCGGGGCGGCGCATCGACCAATTGTTAGCCGATTGGCCGGATTGGCTGCGCGCCTGCGAGCGGATGGAAGCAAGCGAAATGGAGATCGAAGCATCGGTGGGCGGAGAATCCAGGTTCTATTCGGTCAAGGTGTATCCGCTGGCCTCCCGGGAGAAGACCGGGCAAGGAACCGTATCCGTATTGTTCGACATTACGGAAAAGCAACGGCAGATGGAACAGATCGTGAAGCTCAATCAGCTTAAGGATCATCTGTTTGCAATCGTATCCCACGATATCCGGAATCCGCTGGCGGTCCAGGCTACCTTGATCGAAGTGCTGGAAGCGGATAAAACGATGTTTAACCGCAATCACCGGGAAGTGATCGATGCATTAAGCGGACAAATTCAAAATACGTTCGCGATGATCGAAAATTTGCTGGAATGGTTCCGCAGCCAGAAAGAAGGCATGCTGCTGCAGCCCGAACGATTGCGCCTGATGGATGCGGTCGAGGAAGTGTGCAGCACGCTGCGAATTAAAAGCGAAGCCAAACAAATTGCGATACATACGGAGATCGACGTCGGCATTGAGGTTTATGCGGATAGAGAAGCGGTCAATTTGATCGTTCGCAATCTGATGACCAATGCGATCAAATTTTCCGAGCGAGGCGGGAAAGTTCTCGTTAGCGCGGAAAAGGATGCCGGGCAGGTAATCGTATCGGTCAGCGACAATGGCGTGGGAGTGGAGGAAGAGCGGATTCAGAACTTGTTCGATCCGCTGACACTCGTGTCCACGACGGGGACTGCCGGGGAGAGAGGCACCGGCCTCGGATTGCAAGTCTGCCAACAATTCGTGCGGATGAGCGGCGGACAAATAGGGGTAGAGAGCGTGCCGCGCCGGAAAACCGTGTTTTACTTTTCGCTTCGCGCCGCAGACTCGGAAAGGAACCGCGATGAGAGTATTGCTTATTGACGACGAACAAGCGATGTTGACGGCATTGAGCCAGCTATTGTCGCGAATAGAAGGCGTGGCAATCGTCGGGATGGCACGCAGCAGCGCAGAGGCGGTTGCCTTTGCCGCGCAGCATGCCGTGGATCTGGCCTTCGTCGATATCAAGATCGCGGAAGACAGCGGATTGGCACTGGCCCTTGAATTGCGGAAGATGAACGCCGATCTGGATATTGTGTTCGCGACCTCCCATAAGGAGTTTGCGCTGAATGCTTTCGACGCTTATCCCTTGGATTATATCGTAAAGCCTATTTCCAGGAAGCGGTTGGAGGAAACCGTTGCCAGAGCCGCGAGAGGTCGAGCGGAGAGGCTTGGTTCCGGTAAAGCGGACAGCCCAAAACGACTGTCGGTGACAGGCTTGGGAAATTTACAGATCGGCAGCGCGCAGGGGGAACCCTTGAAGTGGATGTCGCGCAAGAGCCAGGAGCTGTTCGCCTACTTGTTGCTCTGTCGCGGGAATCGCACGGCCAAAGTGCGCATTTTGGAGGATCTATTCCCGGATAGGGACAGGAAGAATTCGGAGTTGTATCTGAATACTGCGCTGTATCAGCTGCGCAGGACGCTGTCTACTCATGGAATGAAGGATATTTTCGTCTCCGAGCGCGAGCAGTACCAGATGCATCTGGATCAAATCCAGGTTGATTTCATAGACTTCGAAGAGCAGTTGTCGGGCTTTCACACTATTGATGAAAACAATGAAGAGGCCGCACTGGCCGTCGAGAGCATGTATATAGGCGATTTGTTCGAGGATAAACCGTACGAATGGGCGCTTGCTGAGCGCGAACGGCTCGGCGATGTTTACGAGACGTTCGCCAAACGTCTAGTCAAGCGGCTGCTCGAACATCAGCGGATTCGCCAGGCCGTTCAGATTGCGAAAAAGCTGGTGCGGCGCAACGAATTGGATGAAGAAGCGAATATGCTGCTGATGCGCGGGTTGGCCGAGCTGAAGGACAGACCGGCCCTCCAATTGCGGTACAAGCAGTATGAAGCGCTGTTGAAGCAAGAGCTCGATATTCAGCCTTCGGCAGAGCTGGCCGAGTGGTACGGGCGTCTGTAGGCGACAATCGCACCTTTAGAGCGGCATCCCTCTCGGCCGACTTGCGATACTGTTAATTTTACACTCTCAGCGAGCCGCGGAACCCTCTTGCGCCATAGTAGGAGTCCGCTCCATTGTGGTACACGAAGACAGTGTCGTAGCGGCGATCGCAGAAAAGAGCCCCGCCCAGTTTTCTGATATTTGCAGGCGTCACTACCCAGCTTGACGTTTTCAGATCGAAATTGCCCAGCTGCTGCAGTTCCCGGTATTGCTCTTCCGTTAACAGCTCGATGCCCATGTCGGCAGCCATTTCAACGGCATTGTTGTGCGGTTTGTGCTCTTTCCGCGCCTCCAGCGCCGCACGGTCGTAACAGATGCTTCTGCGGCCTTTGGGGCTTTCCGCCGAACAATCGTAAAAAATGTATTCACCCGTCTTATTGTCCTGTCCGACCACATCCGGTTCGCCGCCGGTGCTTTCCATTTCGTGAAGCGACCACAGCTTTTCCGCATTTGCTTCGAGCTTTGCTTGCACGATGGCCCATTCCAGACCTTCGTGGCGGTTCATGTTTTTCTCGAAACGGGCCTTCAATGCTTTGAGCAGTCCCTCGCGTTGCTCCGTCGACAGCTCCTTCTTAACACTGTTCTTACTCTCTGCCATATCCATCCCCCTTATCCTTTATCCCTAACAGTGAGCACAGCATAGCATATCCCTTTTCTCTAATGCAATAAATCCCTTCCACTATGTAAACGACCTATTTTATACATGCTTTAGGTAATTGTACAGTCCCTATTACAGGACCGGGATATATTATATACGAGTAGAAAGGGGAGGGACAAATGGTGCTAGGCCATAAACACCCTATTCGAAAGTGTAAGCCCAAAATAAAGCGCGGTTGTCATAAACCTCGACCCTGTGGACCTCTTAAAATTAAAAGGATACGAGGACGTACCGGACCTGCTGGTCTGCCTGGTCCTGCCGGGCCTTTATCGAGCACTGTCACAGTCAGCGCATCCGGCAATGAATTAAGGGTGGGAGAAAGCGGAATTTATCAAATTACGATCTCTATTAACGCAGAAGCGACGACCGATCCCGATCCGGATCAACCCTTTTTAACGGCTATTATGACCGTCAACGGTTCGCCGCTTTTCGGGGACACCACTACTTTTTTCAAGATATCGAACAGAAGCAGTTCAACCTTCGTAGCGCAAGCCTTCTTGACGGCAGACGATGAAGTGGGAGTGAGCATTAACACGGATTTCCCTGCTTTAGGCTATATGAATCGCAGTTTAACGATTATTCAATTAAGCAATTAACGATAAGCCCTCGCCTAACGGCGAGGGCCAACGTTGTATGCGCACCTTCATTCGGATTCAAACAGCCGCTCTCCCCGATGCAGCCGCCATGCAATGCGCGCCGTATGAGGCAGCTCTCTCGCTGTTGGAGCATGTGCGGCCAGATAGCGAGCGCATGCGATCAGCATCGTGTGCGCGGCGCGATCGGCTAACGCCTCGGTCCCCTTCAGCGACTGCCAATGGTCGTATTCGGCGACGGCTGCCTCGTACATTTGGAAGGAGTGAAATTCCGCGTCTTCGCGCAGCAAGCTGTGGCCGAGCGTATTAAGCAAAGCAGCGTGATCGCGTCCGGAGTCCAGATAGGCAGCCACCCAGCCCGCCGCTTCTTCCACCTGCTGCCGCCGATCCAACAACGATAGCAATTCCTCGGTGGACGCTGCGGCCATGCTTGCTGCGTATTCCTCCTTTTTCGGCTTTGGGGCGCGCGGAACGTTCAGGAATCGGTCATGGTAGATCGCAATCGCTCCGTAAAACAAAGCGCGATACAGCAGCGGCTCCTTCGAGCGCAACAGCCTTTCATGCACGGCGTGGGCATAGGTGAAGGTATGCAGAACGGCAAGCCAATCACCGAAGTCATTTTGGGTGTGGAACCGTGCTACGCGCTCCGCAGCCGCGAGAGTAATCAGCCGCGCCAACCGGTCAGGCTCGATACCGCTCAGCAGCGCATCGGCCAATTGCTGAATCGTGACGAGAGGCTTATCATCGAGCAATTGCTCCAAAAACCCTTCTTCGTCAAAAGGCGTGGTGGAGACTTCCGCTTGCGTGGACGCTCCTTGCCGCTGCAACCGTTCGAACGTCTGCTTCAGCGGCGTAACCAGATCGACCGGCGATTGCCAATGATGCTGTTCCTCGCTGCGCGACGGGTTTCTCAGCAGAGGCGTAAGCGAGGCGAGTATGGACTCGGCTGCATGAGGTCCGATAGCTTCGAGCGTCTCAAAGGCTTTATTATGAAAATCGAACGTATGCCCTCCGTCCAGGTAGAAATGGTCGGTGACGGCAACGAGCATCATGTCTGCAAGCCGCTCGGGAGTCGTACCTGAGGCGATGGCCGTCAGCAACACTTTCTCCGCCCCTTGCGAGTCGCGCACTTCCACGCAGCTTCGGTACCAGTCGGCAAGCCGCTCGGGCGATGTGTCCGCAGACGGCAGCGGACCGAGCAACCAACGGGGAGCCCGACCGGCCCCCGCGCGGGCAACATGTACCAAACCGTGATACAGCGCCAGAATACGCCCCGTTTTATCCAGCTTGGGAAGCACATTGCGCATGGCGGCCAGTATGGTCAACCCGCTGCCCCATCCGCTGCCTTGCGATGTCCCGTACAAGATGCCGACGCGTACAATTTCGTCCTCGGACACGCCTGCTTCGATCAAGCCCACGACAGCTTTGGCAATGACAATGCCGATATTTTGCTCCAAGCCTTCTTGCAGCCGCTGCTTTAACTTCTCAATATTCATCGTGCGACGCGGCGATGCATTCACCCATAATTCCCCGTTCTCTATCTTGACATCATGCGCCAGCGCATCGTCGGCCCAGGGATCCAGCGTGCCGCCGCTGCAAATGTCAAAACGCGCGTGGTGCCAGTGGCAGGTCAATATCCCGTTGCAGAGACTTCCCAAATGAAGCGGAAACCCGAGATGCGGACACCGATTATCCACCGCCGCAGCTCCATCTTCATGAGCAAAGACGGCGATTCCTCCTTTAATGACTTTAGCGCCGTCTGTTCTTAATTGTTCTAACGTGCCGGCAGGAATCCATTCCTCTGTAAGCATTGCTTCTCCTCCTTCATGATAGCGTTATCAAGAAGACCGTCGGCAATTGCCCCCCACTGCAGGCTCTGACCGTGTACTTTTATAATATCATAAAGGCTCCAAGGAAAAGGTTCCTAATAAAGCACTGCTGCATCCCGCACAGAAAAACCCGCTAAACACTCAGAAAATCCTTGTGTTTAGTGGGTTCTCTCTCGGGAGCGTATAGCAGCGGAAGGACATACATGCACTCTCTTCTTCAATCGATCATCTTGTACGGCTCTACTTATGGGACAGCCCCATCTCGCATAAGTTATTCTCCTGCGCCAACGATCGGCAGCGTGAAATAAAACCGACTTCCTTTCCCAAGCTCGCTCTCTGCCCAAATCTCGCCGCCATGCCTCTCGACAATTTCCTTGGCAATCGCAAGTCCGAGTCCGCTGCCTTGAGCGTCGCCTTCCTTGTAGTGCCGTCGGAATATGTGCGTCATCTGTTCCGCGCCTATTCCATTGCCGGTATCTCCGACCATGATGCAGACCGCCTGTTTCTCCAACGAGGCTTGCAAAGTGATCGTGCCGCCCGGCAGGGTAAACTTGCATGCGTTGTCGACCAGATTGGACAGCACGCGTTTGATCAGGAAAGGATCCATCCAGACATCCGCATCCCTCTCGAATGGCGAAATCGCAAGCGTGCATCGCCGTCCGGCATATTCGATATCTGCCGCCAGTTCCCTACCGATCTCCTCAAACCAATCATAGAAAATGACCATCTGCAATTCGGTGCTTCCCGAAGCGACCTCGTTGCGGCTTAACGCCAAAAAATCGTCAATAAACCGATTGATGTCCAGAACCTTATCGTGAACATTTCGCAGGATTCGTTCCTGCTGCTGCGGTCTCGTTTCAAACTTATGAATGAGCGCTCCAATGCCGCTCTGCACATAAGAGAGAGGACTTCGCACGTCATGCGAAATATTTTGCAGCATCTGCGAGCGGAAGGTTTCCGATACCCTCAGCTCATCGTTAGTGCGCTTCAAGCTTTCCGCCCGTTCTTCCACCGTTTTCTTCAAATTTACGTTCCAATCGGAGAGCGTCTGTACCAGCTCTTGCTGCGCGTTTTCTTCCTTTTTGCGCATTTGATTCATGAGTGCATACATCAAGATCGCAATAAATACAAAGTCGCCGAGCAGACCGAACTGCGAAGCGAAACGAGTAAACGTATTGTTAGGCAGCAGGCCGTAAAGCAGCAGCGCTTTAGGCAGAATAGCAAATAGAACGACCGGAATTTTGGGAATCGCTAGATACAGGGCGATACGATCCCCTTTTCTCGCGCATAGAACGATAATGACTAACGCCAAAAATAAACTGACATACTTGAACCAAAACAAAAATTGCGCCATACCGAGCGGATAGAAAAATAGGATGCCTATACAAATGATCGGGCAGATTACGTTCAAGGAACGGCAAATCCACTTGGCCGTTGGCGAGTCGCTGCGGGGAAACAATATTTTGGCCAGAAACAAGGTGCCAAACCAGCGGCCGAGTACGTAAAAGAAATCATATACAGCAGAAGGACTATGCCATATTCCCTCCGCCATTCCCTGCCCTGTCAATCGCCCGGTTCCGAACAAGGGCAGCATAAACCCGTTCCAGATCAACAGGACCGTACAGAAGACCACTACATTAAGCATGTAATAAAAGTAGGCTATATTGCGAGTGTACAAGTAGAGCACGATCTGGAACACCGCAATAACCGTAATCATCCCGTAGTAGAATCCATAAAACAGCAATTCATTGGACATCTTGTCGTACAACGCCGATTGCGCCGTTAAACGAAGCGGAATGATCATCGAGCCATACGTCTCGAAGCGCATGTAAATCGTCGTTTGCTGATCTCGCGGCAAGGTAATCTCATAGGAAGGATGGAGTCGGTTTTTCGTAATCAGCGGTGCCGAGGGATAGATATCGATTTGATCCATTATCGAATTGAGTACGGTGAGTTCCCATTTATCGTTGGAGGATTCATTGTTAAGGGTGACGCGGACCCAATACGCGGATGACGTATATCCGAAAGAGGATTGGCCTCTGGCCGGTTGAAACTGTTGCTGCAGCGCGGGGGATTGCAAATCCTTCATGGACCATTGTCGCTGCGCATCTTCCAATACTTCCATTCTCGCGTTGATCGAATAACTGGATTCGTGATCCGATATTGAAAGTTCGGCTCCTTCTGTCGTTCCCATAGCGCTAACGGCGGGAGAGAATGCTAACGCGCAGACAATAGCTAACATGATCGCATTCAGAATTCGCATGATTATTTTCCCTCTCTGTTAGCTGCAATTACTATGAATTCTAGCAATATCTCATACATTTACAAGCCCCTTACACGCGTTCTTCTTTTATTCCGACAAAATTGATAAAATAATAGACAAATGCTGCAGGAGGGGGACGTTGGTATCCATGACAGCGACCATTTTAACCGTTGACGACGATATTCAATTGCAAGAAATGCTGCATTTATTTCTGACCAATGCAGGATTCCGCGTGCTGCAAGCTTATAACGGCGAACAATGCCTCGCTTATCTTGGAGACAAACAACCGGACCTTATTCTGCTGGACATTCAAATGCCGGATGTAGACGGCATCACGTTATGCCGCCGCATCAGAAGTCTGTTCCAGCTTCCGATCTTGTTTCTGACGGGGAAACAGCAGATTGAAGATAAATTAAACTCCCTCCAGTCGGGGGGCGACGATTATATGACTAAACCGTTCGATCACCTGGAATTAATCGCGAGAGTGAAATCCCATCTGCGCTGGGGAGCCCTTCTCGCAGAAGCCAAGCAACCCCGCCGCAAGCTGAGCTTTACCGGACTCGAAATCGATATGGAGCGATTGACGGTTATCGCCAACGACAAACCCGTCATTTTACTGGCTAAAGAGATGCACCTGCTGCTGACGCTCGCGCAAAACCAACAAAGAGTTTATCATCCAAGGCAGCTCTATGAGCTAATTTGGATCGATCCGATTGGGTATTCGTCCGATGTTATCAAGGTCCATATTAATAGGCTGCGCAAAAAAATAGAAGCCGATCCGATGAGACCGAAATTCATCCATACGGTCAGAGGTTTCGGCTATAAATTCGATCCAACCGAATAGAAAGAGCGGTCTCTATCAATGAACGACCGGCTGCGATGAATCATCATCCAGTCCGGTTGCAATACCTTCGTGCGGCTTTGTTTGTATCTTTATTCATGATAATGTATTATTATTCGAAAGGTGTCATCTGGAGGATAGATATGGATAACAAGTTCATTGAGGAATTGTCGTTAAACCACTGGCAGCCCGTATCCACCCTACTGTACGACGGATGGGTATTGCGCTTCGCGGACGGATATACGAAACGAGCGAATTCGATTAACCCCATTCATTGTTCAACCTATGATTTGAGTACGAAGATCGAACATTGCGAGAAGATCTATACCGCGAATCATCTGCCAACCACATACAAAATCACGCCTTTTGTTCAACCGGCCCATCTAGATCTTACATTGGAGGAATTGGGCTATTCGCTGATTGATACGACAAGCGTTCAGACCCTGAAGTTGGATCGCATAAGCGAACCTGCACTGACTTCGGTAATCATAGAGGAAGACATTAACGCGGTATGGCGAGAGGATTTCTGCAGACTTAATCACGTTAAGCCCGGTGACAAGAAAGTCTTGGAACGCATGTTATCCAACATCAAAACCAAAAAAGGCTTTATTTCGCTGTATTACGAAGAGCAAGTTATCGCTTGCGGTCTTGGCGTGATCGAACGGGAATACATAGGCTTGTACGATATCGTGACGGATATCCACTATCGAAACCGAGGCTTGGGAGAACAAATGATACTAAACCTGTTGAAGTGGGGGAAGGAGAACGGAGCACAGTACAGCTATTTGGCGGTGGTAGCGAATAATGCGCCTGCGCGGCGGCTGTATTCAAAAATCGGTTACTCGGAAGTCTATAAGTATTGGTATCGGGTTAAGGATGACGTAAACAAAACATAGTGTCTTTTCGCAAAAAGAGGGGTACTCTGCCCCTCTCTGCTGCTTAATTTGTATTTTCGTTATTGTGGAAGTCCATTTCGTTTTTCGATAAATTGCGCAATTCCGTTGAACACTTCTATCGTATCGTCTATGCATCGTTCGCTCGAATATTCCCCGTTTCCGTTTTTGACAATATCCATTCGTGCATAGAGTTGTAGCAATATTGTCTTCGCTTCGGATCCGCTCAAGGCATTTATTTTGACTTTCATTTCTTCTATTGTGAGCGGCCAAGCTCATTTAGCTTCATCTTTTCTTCCTCATACTTTCGCATCAGATCTCTCATCCGTCTGCTCCGCTCCCCTTCTCGAGCTGCTCTCGACTGTACCTGATGCCATTCGATTTTAATGCGATTATCGGTTTATTTTATTTTAGTGCGAAAATCGCATTAAAACAACCCTATCCTCACATACTATTTAAATATTGTGTGAGGTGACAGGAATGAAACATCGAAAGGATCCTCCGGGAGATAAAAACATTATCGGCACCCGGGTTGTCGCAATCCGAAAAGCTAAAAAAATGAAACAAAAAGACTTTCTTGCCAGGCTGCAAACTTTCGGTCTGGATATCAGTCCAACCAGCTTGTCTAGATTGGAAGGGCAATATCGGCTTGTACAGGATTATGAAGTCGTTGCAATGTAAGCGTCAAATAGCCCCCACCTTGAGATCAGTGGGAGCTGGCGTAGGCTAAGTATTAAGACTGATGCATTCGGCACGTGTTCGGCAACGATTGCGACCAAGGCATATACGGCTCCAGCGTTTGCG
>Ga0065721_10049422_pt1 | contig 34598 bp, 31 predicted proteins | sample Mesricmetagenome_FD_59108 | JGI IMG/M metagenome (GOLD analysis project Ga0065721, IMG submission 59108) | Mesophilic microbial community from rice straw/compost enrichment Sample: eDNA_1 v2 (version 2) | ecosystem: Engineered > Solid waste > Grass > Composting > Bioreactor | place: USA: Davis... | reverse complement strand
TTCGGTCGCGGCTCGCCGTCGAGCTCGTCGATTAAATTCGAAATAGCGTCGTCGAGTTCGTCCTCGTCCATATCAAGGCCCTGCACCCGACGAATTTCCGCGGCGAAATCTTCTTTGGCCTCATCGGATTCGCCGCCCATCACCTGCTCCACCAAGTCTTCACGCAGATCCTCGTCGGTCACCACGTCGTGGAGGGCGGGTATTTCGTCTTCCGGTTCCGGGTCGTCATCAGTCAAATCCTCCATGGGCGGCTCCTGCTCATCTTCCATCCCCATCCCATCCATGGACATGGCGCTGGCCGCCAGCTCTGGCGGCGCCATATCCATTGGCATATCGGCGACGCTCAGCTCCGCCGCGGCCTCGGAGTCGTCTTTGGTCAGTCTGCGGAACAGCCAATAGCCGCCCGCGAGAATGGCGAGATTGCCCAAGCCCAATGCCACATAGAGCAACCAGGACGGCAGCCCGCCCTCTTCTTCCGGCTCGGGTTCCGCCGGCGGAATTTCCGATGGTGGTGGCGGTGGCGTCACCGGCTCAGGTTTCGGTTCTGGCTCTGGCTCGGGTTCCGGCTCGCTCACGGCAGCCGGCGGAAACACCACATCTGCGCCGTGCAGATAGGTGAGAGGTGTCAGTGGGTAATCGAAGGAATCCTTGCGCGTGTCGGTCCCGGCCACCTGCACAGTCACCTGGTACTCGCCGGGCACCTCGATAGGCACCGAGGTCTGCCATTGATCCGGTCTGACCATCTCCACCGGCCGCACCATCCGCCGGCGCTGCGGCGTGATCAGGGTGGCGACTATCTGGGTCTGTGACGGGTCGATCAGCTCGCTGTGCGAGCGCACGGTCAGCATATGACGCATCACGCCCTGCTCGTCCGGGGCCAGCTCCAGACTCGCGCTGAAGGGTTCGCGCACGGTGAAGCGGTGGGCAAAGGTGCGCACAAAGGTCTGACCGTCGACGGTGAGTTGGAGGTCATACACCCCCATTTTGTCGAGCGCGGGCAGTTCGATGCTATAGAGGCCCGCGCTGTTGGCATCGTTGCCGGGGAGCGTCGCCGCCCAATAGCCGGGGACCACGCTCTCCACGGTCTGGCCGAACGACAGGCTTATGCGGTTCTCCACCAGCTTTAGAAAATTCGGATCGGTGATGGGTTTGCCATCGCCCTGGAGCACGAAACTGAGAGTTTCGGTATTGCCGCGGAACAGATTGCTCGGCAGATCCTTCACCCGCAGCGCGAGATTGCTCACCACCGTCACCCGACTTTCCGGCTCTATGGCCGCAATAATCTGCCACTCCCCTTCATAGGGTTTGCGCACGGTGATCAGGTCGTAATCGTCAGTGCGCTGCCAGCGCACATCATCGCGCTTGGTATCCGCTTGAATCGCCTCCTCGTCGGGGCCGATCAGACGGGTTTGCTTGGCGGGATTTTTGCGGAAGATCAGCGCAGTAAATTCGTTCACGCTGGAATCCACCAGAAAGCGGTTATCGCGCAAGGGCACCTTCTGACTGGGCACCGCCAGATCGAAGGCCTGCAGAAAAATCTTCATCAGATCGTCGGCGGTTTTGGCCACTGCAAAAGTGCCGCCGGTGGTGATGGCGAGTTTTTCCATCAGATTCCGGTCCGCCTCTTCCGACAAAGCCACCGCGTGCACTTTGTAGCCGGCTTTTTTCAAGGCGGGGAATACCTGGTCCACTACCCGGCGCCATTCGGCTTCGTTCTCTTCCAGGGACTTGGAAATATCCACCATGCCATCGGTGAGCAGGATGACGCTGGTGGCGTATCCCGGATTGCCGCTGGCCATATCTTGCGCTGCGGTTTCCAGCGCGCCACCGATATTGGTGAACAGGCCGACGGAATTGATCTCTGCGGATTTGCGGCTCGCCGCCTCGCGCCAGACGCTGTTAACAGGCTGATGCGGCACCAGCATGTTGACGTATTTGCCGAAGGTCCAAACTCCCGCTTTGCCGCCGTCCGGAACCAGGCGCACCAGCAAATCCACCGCCGGTTGGCGCAAATTATTGGGATCGTTGCGCTTCATACTGCCGGACACGTCGATAACCAGGCGCACGTCGGGTTTGAGCGGCGTCTCTTGAGCGCTGGCGGCAACAACAAAAATCAGCGATAGCAAAATACCCGCTGCGACAGCGCAGCGGCGCAGCAGTATCTGAATGAGGCTGCGGGAAGATAAATACATAGTGATCCGCTTATTACACCCGGAAACGTCGCGATCGCAGTTGCGCATAAACCGGGATTCAATGGTTTTGTTTAGTTATAGCAGCGGCTGGGGAATTTGGCGGAAATGGCGCGAATTCAGGAAGGAATAATGACGTGAAAAAAGCGGTTCGGCATTGCCGAACCGCTTGGCTGTTTAATTGAGCGCCGCGTTGTAAGCGTCGCGCAATACCGTGCAGCGATGAATATCCGAGCTGGAGTTAACGATAATGGAAGCATTAACGCCGTGGGGCAGCTCGATCAAACAGGTATGCGTCTCACGGCCGGAGGTTTTAAACCAGTCGCCGGCGTGCTGGAAATAACTACCGCCTTCAACAGACCCAGAATTGCTCCAACCGGCGCGATCAGCATTCATTAAAGAGCGATTAGCGGCTGACAGAATGTCGCGGTTGTAACGGAATGAATAGGCATAGCGTGTCAGCTCTTGTGCAGAAAAATGCAATTGCGCGTGACCACCGCACTCATCCGATGAGGAACTGTTTGACGCACCTGCAAGCGCCGCGTTTGCGACATTATAGGATTTCGCCTCGAGATAACCCGCCTGAGCGGCACAAGCGATCGAATCAATATTTTCTTTATCCAGCACATGTTGATGCATAAATGCCAGATAACGCTGTCCCACATTGGCTTTGGTTACGGCACCGGCGGGACCGCCTGCGGCTTTCCACAATTCCGGAATCAGAATCCGCATCAAGGCAAAATTGGCGTTGACATAATTGCGTGCTGATCCCGGAGTGGTTCCGTTCGCCACAACAAATTGCAAACCATCCCAATTATTATCCCACTGACCTTCGAGACCTGCGGCCTCCAGGTCGTTGAACGCCTGCTTCAAACCGGAGGTGTGCGTCAGCAGGTGATAAAAGGTCACGCCATTACTGTTATTGGAAAATCCTGGACCTTTTTCCCAGCTGGCGGGCAACCAGGGCGCAATGGGAGAATGCACGCTCACATTATTCGCTTCCAACAATTTATACAGCAGCGGTGCCGTAAGCGCTTTGCTGACACTGGCCACAGTGGAACGGATTTTTGAGGTCATATTGATATTGGCATCGGGTGCGCGTTGCGCTTTGCCGGTGGCACCGGCGATGGCGAGCTGTCCATGCTGGCTGATCGCATAAGACATACCGACCGTTGAAGGCGACATATTATTTTCGATATACGCTGCCATGGCTTTTAAATCGGGACCGTTGGCATTTGCGCTTGGCGCCGGGCCATATGAGCCCACGTAGTAATAGCCGTTGGTGCCGCGTTGTACGACTTCCACATCCAGCAGCGCATAATCTTTCTCCGCCAGTTCAGCCCATTTTGTTTTGAATGCCTCCCAGGTCGTATAACGAAAGAGTGCACGTTTGCTGCTGCCTGCGCGCCAGACGCCAATATGCTGATATTGGCCGTTGCTTTTGCGCAAAATATCCATATCGACCAGCTGATAACCCTGTGCGCCCAGCTCATCCCATTTCGCTGCAAAATCGCCCCAGGAAGCGTAATTGTAGAGCGCATATTTGCCCGAGCCTTCGCCCCACACACCGACGTAACGCAAATTGCCATTGCTGTCTTCGCTGACATCAATATCGAGCAGACGCAAACCCTGATCGTTCAACTCCGCCCATTTACTGGTAAAACTGGACCAGGAGCTGTAGTTGTATAACGCATATTTTCCGCTGCTCGCGCGATAGACACCGTAATAATAGGTTTTATTGTTTTTGGTGATGCTCTCGATATCGGTCAAGCGATAACCTTGACCACTCAGCTCTTGCCATTTATCGACAAAAGAACTCCAGTTGTCGTAGCCGTACAGCGCATGTTTATCGGTGCCGGGCTCCCAAACACCGGCATAGGTGCGCACGCCGCTGGCGTTATCAAAAACTTCAATGTCTTTGAGGCGCATGCCCGCATTTCCCAGGGTTTTCCACTTGTGCACCAACTGGTCCCAGGTTTCAAATACATAGGTGCCGTGTTTTGCCGCGGCCGCTTTAGCACTCAGCGTCGGGTCATCGACAGCGGCCATCGCCGTCTGCAAGGACAACGCTGATATTCCGATTGCGAAGCTGAGGGTGCGGAAGGTTTTACCAAAATTTCGCGCTGAAAAAGTGGCGAAACGGCTAAGAAGGGTCGTGTTGAACTTTTCCATGATTAATCTCCATATTGATTTAATTCAGCAGATTCTCTCTGCTGATGCGCAATCTATCGTTCAACGCCCTGCGATTCTGTGAAATTTTACCCGAGAGGATTTTTTTTGCCGAACGTGATGCCGAGCCAAAAATGGACGTCGAAGCTTGCGCTGAGGCGACAGCAGCAATTGCATCACACAGGAAAAGCGAATTGGAGAAAACCAGAAAGAGAAATTAATTCAGGAAAAACGAAGCACAAAAAAGCCCCGGGTATTACGGGGCTTCAGATTTTTTGCCTTTGAAAAAGAGAATGGCCCACACTACAACATCAACCGCGAATGCCACTGCCAATGCCGAGAGCAAAGGCCCGCCAGCGCGCAAAAAATTATCCTCAAAAATACCTTCGAAAGCGGCGATGATCCACGCCGGTGCTAAATAGGTCATTTCCGCATCCGCATACCAGGGCACCAGCAGCGTCACTATCGCGAGCGAACGGATAAGGCCGCGCAGCCAACCCCAGGGAATTTTTGCGGTAATGATCCAGCCGCACAGAACGAGAATCAACACGCCCGCAAGATAGGCCAGCCACCCGTACAAATATTCTTCTTGTGTGTACATATGCCGTCGTTCCGATCAGTAATGCGGTGGTCGTTCATTGGCTGGAGTCTCGCCGCGCTGCTCCAGTTGATAAAAAAGATCGTTCAGGCGCTGATTGAGAATCTGCACCTGCTGGCGCAGCGTCTGCAGTTCCTGCGCTTGCAGCGCCATTTGTCCGCTCATCACTTGCAGCGCGTCCTCTTGAAACAGAAGACGAGATTGCAAATCCACAATCTGCTCCGCCATAGCGGCGGTTCCGCTATCAGATGAGTTTGTCATTGTGTTTGTTGATTTCCTGCATATAGGCTTCCGGCGGCGGTGGCAATTGCAGGTAATAGCCCTGCTCCGCCAGTGCGGCCAACACTTTTGTCACATCCGCGCGGGCGAGCTTGCGCTCCGCCGTCAGCAACATGGTCATTGCCTGCTGCGGCTTGCCGAATAATTCCAGCAGCGCCTCGGGCACCACATCCAGGCCGCGACTTTTGTCGATATACAAATAAGTGCCTTCTTTTTTTGTGCTGCGATACACGCAGCAGATCACGCCATTCATAAAAATTTCTGCAATCGGGGTTTTACCAGTTCCGCACGCCAGCCGTTGAAGCCGGGTGGAAATAACTGATCACCACTGCGGCCCTCCTGCAGGGCGCGCATCATAAACTCAAAATCGCGCCGGTGGGCGAGATATTCCGGAGCGACTTTCAACTCTGCCGACAACTCCACCAAGGCATCGCGCATGGTGTTGATGCGCGTCTGCTGCGCCGAACTCGGCGGTCTGGGCAGGCGCGCCGGCAGTGTGTCTTCCGGCATGGCGCGCACGGCAGTCACGATGTCGATAATGTGTTCGCCATAGCGACGCAGGCTTTTATCGCCCAGTTCCGGAATTTTGCGCAGCTGGGAAATATCACTGGGCAGCAGCTCGGCAATCGCAAACAGACTTTTGTCGCGCACCACATGACCGCGCACCACATTGCGGTTCTGCGCGGTTTGATCGCGCCAGGCCGCCAGTTCCATCAGCGCCGCCAGCTGCCATTGATTGAGTCGCCAGGCGCCGCGAAAACGCTGGCTGGCATTGCTCAATTTCTGGCTTTCCAAAAAATTATTGATCAGCAGATCGCACTCATCGGCCACCCAGGATTCGCGCTGCAATTCATGCAAATGCGCTTTGAGAATCACCGTGAGCCGGTGTAGGTATTCCACGTCCAGTGCGGCGTAACGTTGTTGCGCCTCAGTTAACGGCCGTTGCAACCAATTGGAACGCGTCTCGTCTTTGGGCAACTGAATTTGCAATACCGCGTTAACCAAATTGGCGTAACCGACGGAATAACCGTAACCGCAAAACGCTGCAGCCACCTGGGTATCCAGTAAATTTACCGGCAGGCATTGCAATAAAATCTGAAAAACTTCCAGATCTTCCGAACACGCGTGCAGCACTTTTTGTACTGAAGGCGAAACCATTACTTTGGCCAGGGGCGCAAAATCGCCGATGCTGCGCGGATCCAACAGGTAATTGGCATCGCCATCATTTACCTGTATCAGCGCCGGCACCGGATAAAAGGTATCGGTGCGCATAAATTCCGTGTCCATGGCGAGCCACGGCAGCGTCAGCCAATGCTCACAGAGCGCCTGCAACTGCCGCGAGTCGGCAACCCAGACGATGGGTTGAGTGCAATCGCTCAAAAGGTTAACTCCTGCATTTACAGCTCCCGCCGGCTGGCCAGGGCATGGGCCAGGGTGCCGCCGTCGATATATTCCAACTCGCCGCCGATCGGGACACCATGGGCAATTCGGGTGGCTTTGACGCCGAGGCGCTTGGCTTTTTCGGCGATGTAATGGGCGGTGGCCTCCCCTTCCATGGTCGGATTGGTGGCGACGATTACTTCGGTAACACCTTCGCCCAAACGCTCAATCAATTGATTGATGCCCAACTCTGCCGGCCCTATACCATCGATGGGCGACAGACGTCCGTGCAGCACAAAATAGCGGCCGCTGAAATTACCCGACTGCTCCAGAGCGAAAACATCCGCAGGACTTTCCACCACACACATCAAGGAGGCATCCCGGCGCGGGCTGGCGCAGATGGCGCACAGCTCCTGTTCGGTCAAAGTGCGGCAGCCGCGGCAGTGTTTAACGTGTTCCGCCGCCGCCAGTAACGCGTGGGCGAGAGAGACAGCGCCTTCACGATTGCGCTCCAGCAAATAGAGAGCGACGCGCTGGGCAGACTTGGGACCGACTCCCGGCAGAATGCGCAGGGAGCGGATTAATTGATCGATAAGGGGACTTAACACAGAGAATCTCAGAAGGGCATTTTGAAGCCGGGGGGAATATTAAAGCCGGCCGCTAACCCACCCATTTTCTGGTTTTTGGCTTCGTCGGCGCGCCGCACAGCATCATTGACGGCGGCGGCGAGCAGATCTTCGAGGAATTCTTTGTCCTCTTTCAAGACGCTCGGATCAATGCTTACACTGCGCACGTCGTTGCGCCCGCTCATAGTGACTTTCACCAGCCCAGCGCCGGCTTCACCTACTACTTCGATATTGGCCAGCTCTTCCTGCATTTTCTGCATCTTGGCCTGCATGGCCTGGGCCTGTTTCATGATTTCATCCATGTTGAACATGGTTGCACCTCATTAGTTGATTGCCTCTCCGCACTGGGAGGGATCTTCAGTACGTAACAGATTCCAAATCCAAACTCGCATCAAATTCTTTTTGCAATTGCTGCACCAGTGGATCGTCGCGCAGACGTTGGATCGCCGCCTCGCGCGCCTCGCGGCGCAGACGCTCGCTGCAGGCCGCCGGCGTTTCCACTTCCGGGGGCAGCGCCTGAATGCGAATTTCCACCTGCACCGGCTCCGCAAAATACTCGCGCAGCAATTCGGCAAGGCGGCGCGGGTGGGAGTCGTCGTACAGACTGCCCTTGTCCCGGTCGAGAGCGAATATCAGCTGATTGCCCTGGCGCTTCAACAAGACACAGTTGGAAGCGGTACTCTGCAGCACCCCGCGAACATTCAGTGCCTGATAAACGCCGATCCAGTGCGGCGGGGCAAATTCTTCCAGACGGATAACTGCGGCTGCCACCGGCTCCGGGGCCGCAGGCGCCTCCACCACACGCGTCTCCACCTCCACTTTCGGCGGCGGAGGTGGAGGCGGAGGAGGCTCCACCGCTAGCGCTGCCGCAGGCGTTGGTTCATAGGGTAGCGGCTCGTCGTAAGGCGGCGGCTCATACGGTGGAGGCTCATCATAAGACGGCGGCTCGTAGGCTGGCGGCTCATAGGGTGGAGCCACCGGCTCTGCCTGAACGGGTGCCGCTGGCGGCGCCGGGCGCGTCGGTTCCGCCATCACCGCCTGCAGTACGGCTTTGGCCGCCGTCGATGCAGGCGACGGCGGTACCGACGCAGGTTCAGGCTTTTTTGCGGTGGTGCCCTCCCCTGTCGCCGCACGCGCCAAAGGCTGGCTCGGCACATCCACCACGCCCTGGGGTTTGAAGGCCAGCATACGCAACAGGGTCATTTCAAAGCCGCTGCGCGGATCCGGTGCCAGCGGCAGGTCGCGCCGCCCCAACAAACCGGTCTGATAAAACAGCTGCACATCTTCCGGCGCCAGGGCCATGGCGAATTTCAGTATCTGCTCGCGATCGCCGTAGCTGTTGTCCACCGCCTCCGGCAGCGCCTGGGCGATGGCGATGCGGTGTAACAGCGTGATCAGGTCACCAAGGGCGCTGTGGTAGTCCGGCGACTGCTCGGCAAAATGCGCCACTGCGGTGAGCAACGCGGCGCCGTCGCCTTCAATCAGCGCTGACATTAGCTGCTCGATCAGCTTGTGATCGATGGTGCCGAGCATGGCGGTGACGTCAGTGGAGGACACCTTGCCGCTGCCGAAGGCGATGGCCTGGTCAGTAAGACTCAACGCGTCGCGCATACTGCCGTCGGCGGAGCGCGCCAGTTGCCATAGCGCCGCCTCGTCAAACGGCACCATCTCCTCCTGCAGTACATGTTGCAGGTGCTGCACGATGCGCTCAGGACTCATGTTTTTGAGATTGAACTGCAGGCAGCGCGATAGGATGGTGATGGGCAGCTTTTGCGGATCGGTGGTGGCGAGCAGGAATTTAACGTGGGCCGGCGGCTCTTCCAGGGTCTTCAACAGGGCGTTGAAGCTGTGGTTGGAGAGCATGTGCACTTCGTCGATGAGGTAGATCTTGAAGCGGCCGCGAGTGGGCGCGTATTGCACGTTGTCGAGCAGCTCGCGGGTGTCCTCCACCTTGGTGCGCGACGCCGCGTCCACTTCGATCAAGTCGATAAACCGGCCTTCGTTGATCTCGCGACAGGCTGAACACTCGCCGCAGGGCGCGGAGCTGATGCCGACTTCGCAGTTGAGGCAGCGGGCGAGAATACGCGCGATAGTGGTTTTACCGACCCCGCGAGTACCCGTAAACAGATAGGCGTGGTGCAGGCGATTGTGGTCGAGCGCGTTGATCAGGGCCTTGAGCACATGCTCTTGCCCCACCATTTCGCGAAAGGTGCGCGGACGCCATTTGCGGGCTAATACCTGATAACTCACTCGAAGGGTCTCGATGCAATTGAGGGCGCGATTATAGCGGACAGGCAACCCTTACTGGCAAACCACACGCTCGAACGCTGGAGATCATAAAAAAAGAGAGGGGGATTTGGAGGGGACCCTAACCAGCCACACCCCGGCACACAGTCAATTCACTACCGTTGCTCCCTTCCGGGCCTGGCGGGGTTCGCGGTTGCCTGTTGCGAGGGGACCGGATAGGGCCACCATAGAGACCGGCTGATTCGCCGAGCCGCGCATTATCCGGTTTTTACGCCGCAATGCAAGGGCTCAAAACCAGAAGCTCAGCCCGACAACCCAGCGGGTATCAGCGATTTCCTCCGCGGCGAACCGGGCATAATCAGCGGTGTTGCCGAACTTTTTCCAGTACTCCACCCCCACATAGGGCATCAATTCTTTCCGGATTTGATAGCTCAAGCGCAGACCGACTTCGATTTCGCTGAGCCCGGAACCCGCGCCCGTTTCGAGGTCATTCTGTCCATGCAGTTCCAGCTCTACGGAGGGGGACAGGCTGAGATCCTGGGTGAACAGCAATTCATATTCGGCTTCTATACGGGCCGCGACTGCACCGCCCTCGCCTACGAATAACGCCAGATCGGTTTCGAAAAAATACGGTGCAAGTCCCTGCAATGCCAGCACACCCCAGGTATTGCTCGGGCGCGGGCGCACGTCCTGGCGCAGGCCGAACTGCACATCCCAGTAAGGCGCCACCGCTATACCGTAAAGCGCCTGCAGCTCCACCTCTTCCGGCTCACCATCGGCGTGTTCGAGGTCAAACTTCAACCAGACTTTGCGCAGATCCCGCCCCAGCCACAGGTCGCCCTCCAGCGCTGCCTGATCATCCTCTTGCCACTCGATATCTGCCGCCATGCTGAACAGCAGCGGATCGTCAGTGGTATGCGCTGAGGGCGTGCCGCATGCGAGGGAACTGGCCGATAACAGAATACGGAGGCAATTGTTCATACGACTCGCACCTCCCGCATCATGCCGCCCATGTGATAGAGCATGTGACAGTGATAGGCCCACCGCCCTTTGGCATCGGCGGTGACGAGATAGCTGACCTTGCTCCCCGGCTGAACCAGCACCGTGTGTTTGCGCGGAATAAAATCCGAATCGCCGGTTTCCAGCTCGCTCCACAAACCGTGCAGGTGAAAGGGGTGGGTCATCATGGTGTCGTTGACGAGAATAAAGCGCACCCGTTCGCCGTATTGCAGGACAATCGGCGGCGCTTCCGCGTGGCGGATGCCGTTGATCGACCACATATAGCGGTGCATGTTGCCGGTGAGATGCAGCTCGATCTCGCGACTCGGCTGGCGCTTGTCCCGGGTCGGATGCAGGCTGCGCAGATCGGCATAGGTCAGCACTTTTCTACCGTAAAGTTGGGCGTGATCGCGCAAACCCACTCCCGGATCGGCAATGCCGCTTGCCGGCATCTCCACTCGCATATCGACGTGGGGACCGAACTCCGTGGCGACATGGGCTACAGGCACGGGATCGCCAAAGTTCGCGCCGAAACCGGCGGGTGCCAATGCGGGGCCTGCCGGCAATTCCCGGTGCGCCAGATGGCTTTCGTGATCCCGATGGACCGAATGATCATGCTCCTCAGCGTGATCGGCATGTTCAGCATGATTTTGATGAACGGAGTGGTCGTGATGGTTCGCGTGATCAGGCTGCGCCGCCGGATGCGCATGATGGTCATGGGCGGAATGGTCGCCACCTTGGATACGCTCTTCCACTAGGCGATGGGCAACATGTGAATGACCTCCGTGACCCTCCCCATGCCCCATACCCATATCCTGATGAGTGAGTACAGGCGCTGGATCGATAGGCGGAATTTCCGCCTGCCAAGCCGGGTCCGGCGTCAGTATTCCGCGGGCATATCCAGTGCGATCGATACTCTGAGCGAACAGGGTGTAAGCGCGGTTTTCCGGCTCAACGATCACGTCGTAGGTTTCCGCTACACCGATACGAAATTCATCCACCTCCACCGGCCGCACGTTCTGGCCATCCGCTGCTACCACACGCATTTTCAGGCCGGGAATTCGCACATCAAATAAGGTCATCGCCGAGCCGTTGATAATGCGCAGGCGCAGGCGCTCGCCTTGCTGAAACACTCCGGTCCAGCCCTGCCCTGGGGTTATGCCATTCATCAGATAGGTATAGGCAGGCGCGGTAACGTCGGCGAGATCCCGGTCACTCATGCGCATCTGATTCCACATGGCGCGGTCGCTCAGCGTGGCACGCACGCCCTTTTTGCGGATATCGGCCCAGGTATCGCCCATCGTACGTTCACGATTGTTGTAGTAGTGGCTCTGTTTTTTCAGGGTTGCCTGAATCTGATCGGGAGGCGTGTCACTCCAGTCCGACAGCAGTATCACCATATCCTGGTCGTAGCGTTCGGGCTCCGGTGCCTGCGGATCTATGATGATGGCGCCGTAAAGTCCGAGCTGCTCCTGGAAGTGCGAGTGACTGTGATACCAATAAGTGCCGCTCTGATTCAGTTTGAAGCGATAGGTAAACGTCTCCCCCGGTTTAATTCCGGCAAAGCTCAGCCCCGGAACACCGTCCATCTCACTCGGGAGAATGATGCCGTGCCAGTGAATGGAGCTGTCCTGGCGCAAATCATTGCGCACCGCAATCTCCACATCGTCACCTTCGCGCCAACGCAATATGGGCGCTGGAAGGCTTTGGTTCACCGCAACCGCAGTGCGCGGCCGCCCGGTGAAGTTAACCGGCAGTGAACCGATGGTCAGCTGGGTTTTGGTATCTGTAATAAGGGTTGGGGCAGTTGGTGCTTTGCTCTCGGCACCGGCAAAGGTGGGCAGCGCACTGGCGACACAAGCGGACGCCGCGCCCAACACAAATCTCCGGCGCGACAAAACCGCCCGAGATGGAACGGTAAGCGGTGATTTCATGGAGTGACCTCTGAAGCAGGTGAATGACCTGGCCGACCCGCGGCCGGTTACAACAGACGCAATACGCCCGTATCAGAGGAAAATGGGCGGTCGATAAAGCGATGAAATCGGAGCTTCAGGAACGGTCGAGCGGTAATTTTCTGGCGTAAATGCAACGCCGGGAATATTCGCCGAGATTACCCATTGGGATGGCATTGAAGGCGCACATCCCGCCATTGGGCAAAGCGCACCGGTGCCGCAACACGCGGACCCGGAGGCATGCGACACAGAGGATTGATCGGCAACGACATCGGCGTCGCTGCCGTGATGATCATGATGGTGGGAGTGACCGCGATGGGCGTCCAGATGTGCTGCTACTTTTTTCTGGGCGTGGCAGGGCATTGCCAAAGTCGCCAGCGGCTGAGCGAGGATCACCAGCAGCATCAACGCCTTTAACCAGCCTCTGTGCACTATGCTCACCTCATCATCTGAACCTGTCGACGCGGATCAGACCCGGAATCCCCGTACGGGGTTCCGAGTTGTGCCTTAAGCGGGAATTACCCGCACGCGGATAACATGCTTGACCTTGCGCAGCGCTTCGAGAGCGGCTGCCGGCGGTGCCACCGCGAGATCAAGAATGTTGTAGGCCACCGCATCGCGGCTTTTGTTGGTCATGTCGATAACGTTGACATTGTGCTCCGCGAAGATGGACAGCACATCGCCCAAAACACCGGCGACGTTGTCGTTGCTGAAGGTGATACGGGTGGTGCCTTCAACGCGGGACATGGAGATCGCGGGGAAATTTACCGAGTTAACGATATTGCCGTTTTCGAGAAATTCGCGAATCTGATCTGCCGCCATCACGGCACAGTTTTCTTCGGCCTCTTCCGTGCTCGCGCCAATATGCGGCAGCGCGATCACACCTTTGCGACCGATCAGCACCGGCTCAGGAAAATCGCAAACGTACTGACGCAATTTGCCGGCCTCCAAGGCGTTGACGATGGCTTCCGGGTCAACGATGGATTCGCGGGCGAAGTTGATCAGCGCCGCATGCGGCTTCATTACTGCCAGGGTGCCTTTATTGAGCAGGTGTTTGGTCGCGGCTATGGCAGGCACATGCAGCGATACATAGTCGGATGCCATCAAGAGCGCATTCAGGCTTTCTTTACGCTGCACCTGATTGGGCAAACGCCAGGCAGCTTCAACCGACAGCGCCGGGTCGTAACCCAACACATCCATACCCATCGCCAGTGCGGTTTCCGCCACCATGGAGCCGATCGCCCCAAGACCAACCACGCCCAGGGTTTTGCCCTTGAGTTCGGAACCGGCAAAGCGCTTCTTCTCGTCTTCCAGGAGTTTGGACATTTCCGCGGAGTCGGTCATATGGCCGAGAGTTTCCACGAAAGCGCGGCTGCCGATAATGTCGCGTGAGCTCAGCAGCATGGCTGCCAGAACCAGTTCTTTTACCGCGTTGGCGTTGGCGCCCGGCGTATTGAACGCCACCACTCCAAGCTTGGTGTAGTCCGCAACGGGCAGGTTATTAACGCCCGCTCCGGCTCGCGCGACGGCCAGCAGCGACGACGGGATTTCCTCACCGTGAAGCTTGTGGCTGCGCAGAATGTAGGCTTCAGGATTACTGACCTCTGCTCCCACTTCGTATTTTTCCGGCGCGAATCGACGCAGCCCTTTAGGGGCGATCTTGTTATAGGTTTTGATATGAAACATATGCACTCCTACAGCTGCCCGTTTCCACGGACTAGGTTCCGGCTTCAGATTGTTACGGCTGACGGGTCAGCAGAGTGGAATCAGGATCCTCGCGACAAAAAACAGGTTTGCCTGTCGAGATTGTTTACACCTCATTCCGTAAAAATCTATAAGCCATTGTTTTAATAGTGAATTTCGACTTGGCCCGATTACTGCTTTGCTGGGCTTACCTTGCTGAAAAACTATTGCTGCGTTTTTCAGGACGGTAAAACCTTGTTTCTTCGATTCAGCCCCGGTTTTTCCGGGGTTTTTTTTGCCTAAAAAATGCGCCGCCATAAGGCGGCGCAAAACGGTGATTAGGCAGAAGTGACCTTTTCATAGGCCCAGGTGAGCCATGGCAGCAGGGCCTGCACGTCGGCGGTCTCTACAGTGGCACCACACCAGATGCGAATTCCCGGAGGGGCGTCGCGGTAGGCGCCTATGTCATAGGCCACGCCTTCTTTTTCCAACAGTTTGACCAGCGCTTTTACCTGATCCGGTGTGGCTTTCATGGTGAAGCACACGCTGGTGTTGGACAGAGTTGCAGGGTCTTGGGCGAGGAACTGAATCCAGTCGTTGGCAGCAACGAAGTCCTGGAGCACTCGCAAAGTCGCGTTGGATTTTTCGATCGCGCCCTTGGTGCCGCCGATGCTGCGCAGCCAGGACAGCGCGTCCAGATAATCCGCCACACACAGCATGGAAGGCGTGTTGATGGTTTCGCCGCGGAAGATGCCCTCTTCCAATTTGCCGCCCTTGGTCATGCGGAACAATTTGGGCATAGGCCATGGTGGCGTGTAAGTCTCGAGACGCTCCACCGCGCGCGGGCTCAGGATCAGGACACCGTGAGCACCTTCGCCGCCGAGTACTTTCTGCCAGGAGAACGTCACCACATCCAATTTTTCCCAGGGCATTTCCATGGCGAACACCGCGGAGGTGGCATCGCAGATGGTCAAGCCTTCACGGTCGCTCGGAATCCAATCGCCGTTGGGCACTTTGACACCGGAGGTAGTGCCGTTCCAGGTGAACACTACGTCGCGGGTGAAATCGACCGATTTGAGATTCGGCAACAGGCCATAGTCGGCCTCGATCACCCGTACATCTTTGAGTTTCAGTTGTTTGGTAATGTCGGTTACCCAGCCGGAGCCAAATGACTCCCACGCCAGCACGTCGATGCCGCGGGCGCCGAGCATGGACCACATGGCCATCTCCACGGCGCCGGTATCAGAGCCGGGCACTATGCCGACGCGGTAGCCCGCAGGCAGACCGAGCAGCTCGGCCGTTTCCACACACGCCTTCTCCAACATCGTTTTGCCCAAACTCGAGCGATGCGAGCGCCCAAGTACTTCAAGAGACAATTTGCTGACGTCATATCCCGGGCGTTTACTGCAGGGTCCGGAGGAAAAATTGGGGTTGGCGGGCTTTACTTGCGGTTGCATGCGCATCCTCAGCATTGGTTGGTTAAAGCGGTCGGGCGTACCCGGATTTCTTGGAGTGACGGACGGGTGCGGTTGACCGCCCCGCCCGCAAGGCGACGCATTATGCCAGCATCACGGCAAATAACCCAGAGAGCGGCATACCGGGGCGCCCAATAAAAGCGGCCCCAATGACTGGCATAGCCGATTAATAAAGGAGGGAATAAAGCTTGCGCTGATACTCGACGGCCAGCGGGTCTTTTTTGCCCAACACGGCCAGAACATCCGTAAAGATTTTGCGGACTTCGCCGTCGCGAGCGCCGATGTTTTTCTGCAGCAGTTGATACAGCAACTCCAGCGCTTCCTTGTGATAGTTGTGCTGCGAGTACTGGATGGCCAGTTGGAACTTCACATCCGGATTCTCCGGCTCAGCCTCCAGCTGTCGCTCCAAGGCATGAATCTCCGGCGCTTTCTGCGCGTTCTGCGCAAGTTCGAGTTTTGCCTTGGCCTGCTGGTAATCCGGCCCCTGGTCGGCGAGGCGAATTTTGCCCAGGATTTCGGCCGCCTCGGCGACGCGGTTGAGCGCGATATAGGTTTCCGCCAGGGCGCAGGCGATATCCGCGCGCTGGTTGGATGAGGCGTAGGCCTCCTTCAGAGCGACCAGCGCGCTGGCGTTGTCCCCTTCGTCCTGCAGACGTAAACCTTCCGCCAGCTGTTTATCCCAGGGTTTGGGCAGATATTTATCCAGGAGTTTGCGTACTTCGGTCTCCGGCTGAGCGCCGACAAAACCATCGATGGGTCGACCATCTTTAATGATCATCACGGTGGGCAAACTGCGCACGCCGAACTGCGCCGCGATCATGCCTTGCTCGTCCGCGTTTACCTTCGCCAGCAAAAAATCACCGGCATACTCCTCCGCCAGCTTGTCCAGAATCGGCATAAGCGATTTACAGGGGCCGCACCAATCCGCCCAAAAATCCACCACAACCGGTCGATTGAAGGATTCATCGATCAACTGGGCCTTGGCGTTGGCTTCGGTGATGTCTACTTTGTAGGTCTGCACAAATACCTCTCCGCGTCGAATTGGAAAAATGCCAAGTATGGCGTTATGTGCGTCTTAGGAGAAGCCAAAAGGCTGTTGCATAAAAAGACGGCTGTATTCATTCAAACGCTTATTTGGGGAAGGCTTAAACAAAATTCAATTTTTGGCCGCCGCAGCGACGGATTGCGCGCCAAAATCAGCCGAGGTATTGCGAAACACGTCGCACAGGCATAGCCTTGGCCTTTCGAGAAACCCGCCGCGGCTTCATCCGCCAATTCGCCACAATTGCTGCAATATTTATTGTGATGAAAAGCGGAGCTTTATTTTGGTATTCAGAATAGACAGGTAACTCCATGCTCTATCCCGCCATGCCCGCTTCGCCCTCTCTAATTACTCCACCGACTACCGAATTTGTTTTTACCGCCACAGAAAATTTATAAACGCTGTGGCTCGCCCCGTTTCAAATCCGCTCATTAATTTTTCACCTACAGGCAATATTGCCTCGCTTTTTCCATCACGTTCATCATTTAGTTAACAGGAGATAACTCATGAGACTTGCATTAGTAACCGGAGGCACTAGAGGTATAGGCGCAGCCATTTCCGTACGTTTAAAAAATGCGGGCTACCGGGTAGTAGCCAATTACTGCGGCAACGACGCTGCCGCAAACGCATTCCGGGAAGAACACGATATTCCGGTAATGAAATTTGACGTATCGGATTTCGCCGCCTGCCGCGATGCCATTGCGCAGATCAATCGCGATCTGGGCCCGGTGGATGTGCTGGTCAATAACGCCGGCATCACCCGCGACAGCACCCTGCAAAAAATGACGGAAGAAGCGTGGCATCAGGTTATCGATACCAATCTCACCTCCTGCTTTAATTTGTCCCGCCTCGTTATCGACCAAATGCGCGAGCGCAATTTCGGCCGCATTGTGAATATCAGTTCGATTAATGGGCAGGCGGGTCAGTACGGTCAGGTCAACTACGCTGCTGCCAAAGCGGGTATCGCTGGCTTTTCCAAAGCGCTCGCCCAGGAAAACGCGAGCAAAGGCATCACCGTCAATACGGTCGCACCGGGCTACATCGCAACGGAAATGGTGCGTGCCGTACCGGAAAAAGTGCTGGAAAAAATAATCGCGAAAATTCCGGCGGGCCGTTTGGGTGAAGCGGATGAAGTAGCACGCTGCGTGGAATTTCTGGTGGCGGATGAATCGGGTTTTATCACCGGCTCCACTCTATCAGTGAACGGCGGCCAGTATATGTGCTGATGCAAAGTCCGTAATTCGCATACGAAAAAGCCCCGATTTCGGGGCTTTTTCGTTAATGCAATTTACTTAAAGCAATTTGCCGGTTTTTCCGTCCGAGGCGGAGCCGGATTTTGCAGTTTGCTCCGGTTTGCCGCTTTCCGCTTTTGCCGCGACCGGTGCAGCTTTTTTATCGGTTCCCGCGTCTTTGCCTGAACTAGCGGACTTTACCGCGTCAGCAATGGGTTTTACCGGCACCGGTGGAGCTGCAACTTTAGCTGCCGCTTTTGCGGGGGCGGAGGCCGGAGCAGGCACAGGTGCAGTCGCCGCAGCGGGTGCCGCTGCTTTCTTGGCCGGGGCCTGTGCTTTTTTCGCAACGGCGGTGGCTTTCTCCGCGATTGTCTCTGCCGCGCCTTTTACCACCGCGCCGGCTTCAGGTGCGGCTTTTTGCAACACTTCGGTGATCTTTTGATTGGTGTCGAGCAATATGCCCTGCGAGTCTTCGATCATCTCACGCATGCTGCCGCTGACGTTTTCCCAATACTCCTGCTGCAGCTTCCACACATCCTCAAAATTTTTCTGCGCAGGAATACTTTGCAGCGTCGTCACACCCTGGTTCCACACATCCGTCAATATGGAAGTCTGTTTTCTCGCTAATGTCTCAGCAGCTTGAGCTTGCAGCGCCCAAATCTCTCCAACAGGTTTAAAAAAACGTTCTGTCTGCTCGAATACTTTCTCGTACATGGTCATCGCCTCTAGCTGGTATACGTCACGACGGAAAATCCGCAACAACCCGGTTGGACCCGGGAGAGCTTGTATGTTCAGTCCTGCTCACTCAGGGCGTAAACCCAAACATAAAAAAGCCTGACGCAGGCCAGGCTTTCGGGAATGGACCCGTAGGATGAGGACTTGCCAACGTTCCTCCGCTGATTAAACAGCGGAGGAACGTTTAAATACGTCGCTGATTTTTTCTTGGTTAGAGGTAAATGTCTCGTAGGCATCAGTGGACGCTGCGATCCATTTCTCTTGCAGGTTTTCCACAAACGCTTTTTGGGTTTGATAAATACCGGAATAATCTTTTTGCGTGCTGAGTTCTTTAGCGAATGCAATGCTGTCATTGACGAAGTCTTTGAAATACGCCGATTGCTTTTCAGCGGCGACTTCGAGAATTTTGGCATTAAGGGTCATCAACTCGCTGATGGGCTTGAAAGCGGATTGCGTCTGCTCAAATATTTTTTCGTACATTGAGTGATCTCCAACTGATAAGACAGGGGACTAAGCCCATATTGCTGCAATGCAATATGGGCTTAGTGTAGGCACGTCATGGAGAGGAATCAACGATTTGCTGCGCCGCACAATCTAGTTTTTAGATTTTTTGGCTATAAAGAAGGAAGGATTTAAGATTCTTTCTTGTCATTTTCGGGACTGCCATCTCGGCCACCGTCGCCCGAGCTATGCGGACCGCGTTTCGCACCGCCGCCAAGCGGGTCAAACACCGCAAACTGGCGCCACAAGTTCATATTGCTTTCCATTATCTTGTTAAACGCCCCGAGGGGTGAGTTGTCGATCAGGCCAGACATAGCGCTCTGGATAGCGTCCTGACGTTCCAGGAACATGGCGATGCTCTGCTCCAGGTATTGCCGCATAAACGTTTGCATATTGCTGTCGTAAAAACGGATCAGCTGCTTGAGCACCGTTTGTGTCAACACGGATTGTTGGTCGTTGGATTCCTGCTCGGTGATGATCTGCAGCAAAATGCTTTTGGTGAGATTTTCGCCGGTTTTGGAGTCCACCACTTCAAATTCCTTGTGGCTCATTACCAGCTCTTTGATCGCGTCCAGATTCACGTACTGGCTCTTGGATGTGTCGTACAGGCGGCGATTGGGATACTTTTTAATGGTTATCACAGCAGATCTCATGATTTAGCCAGTCGGCCGGCGGCGGCGCGCCGGAAGTCTGCCTGAAGTATAACAGCAGATTCTGGGGGTGAACCGGCGCAGCCAACTCGCCAAAGGGAACCAGTTAAGCGACTGGATCGGCAGTGGCCAGCGCCTCGGTCGGAGCAAAGCTGCGCTCCAGACGAACCCGTACATAGCGGCCAGGCGCCTCGGCCAGAGGCGGATGAACTTCGCTACCCGGCACCCGCGCTGGGCGTTTGTCACCGGAGCGAGCAAGCAGCCACTCACGCCAGTCCAGCCACCAGGAAGCATTGACCAATTTGGCCTGCGCCAACCAATCCTCCGGGTGCTGCGGTCGCGGCTGCTCACAGACCCAATGGCCGTATTTACCGCGCGCCGCAGGGTTGACGACTCCCGCCACATGACCAGATTCCGTTAAAACAAAACGTACATCGCCGCGCAGCAATCCCGAGCTGCGATAGGCAGCCTGCCACAACACAATGTGATCCGCCTGCGCCGCAAGACAATAAGCGGGAATGTCGATGGTCGCGAGATCTATTGCCACATCGCCGATGCGCACCGCGCCGGACTCGCGCAGATGATTGCCGATATACATTTCGTTGAGATAAAACAGGTAGGCAGCCGCAGGCAGATTGGTGGAATCGCTGTTCCAATAGAGGATATCGAACGGCACCGGATCTTTGCCTTTCAGATAATTCTCCACAAAAAACGACCAAAACAGATTATTTTCCCGCAGCAGGCTGAAACTGAGCGCGAGAATACGCCCGTCGAGATAACCCTTGGCTTTCACACTCTGCTCGATCATCGGCAGCATCTGCGCGTTCAGATAATTGCCGACTTCACCCGGCTCGGAAAAATCGAACAGCGTCGTCAATAAAGTCAGCGATTGAATGCGTTCGTCGCCTCGGGCTTTAAGATAGGCCTGCGCCATCCCCAATAAAGTGCCGCCCACACAATAGCCAGCGACATTGATTTTTTTGCTCTGCGCAACTTCCTCCACCACGTTTAATGCGGCAATAACGCCGTCGAACATGTAATCCTGAAAATCGATGTGAGCGTAGGATTCATCGGGATTCGCCCAGGAAATCATGAAGACATCAAAGCCCTGCTCCACCAGCCAGCGCACCAAGGATTTTTTCTGATCGAGATCGAGAATGTAATATTTATTAATAAATGGCGGCGCGATCAGCAGCGGTACTTTGTGTACGTCATCCGTCACCGGCGCGTAGTGCAGCAATTCAATTAGGTGATTGCGAAAAATCACTTTGCCGGGAGTGGCAGCAAGGTCTTTGCCCAGGCGAAATGCGTGCATATCCACCTGAGTAATCTTGAAGGCTTCCGCAGGACTATTTTCCAGATCGCGAATAAAACGATCGATACCGCGCGCAAGGCATTCACCTTCAGTCATCAGAATTTCGCGGCACACTTCGGGATTGGTCAGCACATAATTGGTGGGCGACATGGAGTTGATCAGTTGCCGCGTATAAAAGCGCACTTGCTCACCCAGTTTCTGATCCTCGAATTGCAGCGCATCCACCATTTGCTGCATAAATTCGGCATTTAACAAATAAGCTTGTTTGACGTAATTAAATGCCGGATGGCCCTGCCAGTCCGGGTCGCTAAAACGCTTGTCGCCATCGCGTTCGCGAATCAGCGGCTCCTGCATTTCACCAAGAAAAGCGCGGGTGGCGTTGTGCCAAAGACGCTGTTGCTTCTCCAGGAACTGGATCTGCTGCTGCAGAAAAGTGCGGGCATCCAATTTAACCGCTCCGGCCAAAGCTTGGCTCACAGATTGCGCCGGCAAAAAAGGATTGATAGCGGTGGGAATTTGATGGCTGAGCAGGCGTTTGATCACCTCCTGCATCATCATATTGAACTGCGCACCGCAATCGTTGAGATATTGCAGAATCTGTGCGGAATCCTGTTGCGTCACAAAGAGTGTCCCCGAATTAACGTATGGTCCAACCGCCATCCAATACTAATGTCTGTCCGGTCATATTGCGGGCGGCGTCGGAAATCAAGAAATTCACACTCGCACTCAATTCCGACATTTCGATAAAGGCTTTTTTCGGCATGGGTTCGAGCATGATGTTGTTGATCACATCCGCTTCGGATATACCGTGCTCCAGCGCCTGCTGGCGAATCTGGTTTTCCACCAAAGGTGTTTTGACGTAGGAGGGACAAATAGTGTTGATGGTGATATTGAATTCCGCAGTTTCCAACGCGACCACTTTGGCAAAACCCAGCAGGCCATGTTTTGCAGCGACGTAGGCGCTTTTATATGGTGATGCCACCAGCGCGTGTATGGAGCCAATATTGACGATGCGACCAAAATTGCGGGATTTCATCTGCGGCAAAAATCCGCGGGTGAGCATGGCCGGCCCCACCAACAATACATCCGTCAACAGGCGCCATTTATCCGCGGGAAAGGATTCCAGCTTGGCGACATATTGCAAGCCGGCGTTGTTGACCAGAATATCCACCGCAACCGTGTCGACCAGAGCGTCGATATCGCTTTGCTGACTGACATCCAGCTTGTATCCCTGCGCCGCCAAGCCTTCCTGGCGCAGACTTTCCGCCACGGTTTCCGCAGCGGTGAGATTGAGGTCCGTGACCAGAACCTTGTGACCTGCGCGCGCTAGATCGGTGGCAATCGCTTTGCCGATACCGCTGCCCGCGCCCGTGACCAGTGCCGTTCTTTGTGCCGCCATAAAATCTCCTCTTCAACAAATGAAAGAAAGAGCCGCGCCAAGCGCGGAACATGTTGCCGGGCTGGCGCCCGGCAATTTCAGGGACCGCTAAGGTTTGTACTGATTCAATAAGGTCTTTACTTGATTAACCAGTTTCGGGCTGCCCGGCTCGACCGACTCGTCATCCCATTCAGTCAGATGCCAGACCACCTGCCATTCAATTTCGTCACCGGGCGGAATGACCTTGTAAGCGCCCTGTTGCTCAATTTCGATATAGGTGTGGTATTTGTCACCATGTCCGTAGATTTCCACTTCGGACTCACCGGGAGCGGTCAGCTCCGCCGGCACTGGATCAAATTGTTTGACCAGCAACAAACCCGTATTGAGGTTAGCCAGCCAGCCGGTGGAACCATTGGCGAAGATTTTTTCATGATGCGCCTGCTGTTCCGGGCGATAGCTATGCCAATACACACCGTTGACGTGTTCAACCTGGCCAGTCGATTGCGGCAGCGGCTCGAGCATACCGGCGTAAAAAGTGACGCCACCGCTGATGCGGCTGATTTCCCAGGGGGCATATTGCACCGCCGCCGCGCCGCGATTGCGCATGGTGTAGCTGGCCACCATGCGCCCTTCTTGCAAGCGAAAACGTTTAACTACCTGTAGTCCTGTCTGCTGACAAACCGCGCTCTCCAGCAAAATCTCGCCTTCGCGTTTGAGCACTGAATAGGGCGCCTTATCCAGAATGTACGGCGGTGGCCAGCCCCATGCGCTTTGCGGGCTCGGCCAGAAGGTGGAGCCGATCTCCGGCTTGCCGGTCGCCAGCGCGTTGCGCCCGTTGATGCTGTATTCAATGACGTGTCCGCCGAGATTGGCATCGACGGCGACGCGGTGGGGTCCTTCTTCGAGGACGAGCAAGAGACTGACCATGCAGTGGATTACCTGATTCGCGCTTGAGATGTAGTTTTGGGGTCGGAGCCTTGCTCCAGAACGGCGCAAACGCTAACACCCGCCTCCTCAGGCCGCAAGCTGAGTACGCGCTTTGGCGTGTATAGCCGCCAGTCGAACAGGTGTCACAACAGGATCTAGTCGACGTTTTATAGTCCGATCGTCCATTTCTGTCGAAACAAGGCTCGGAAAGCTCAAATATCGCCCGAGTCTGTAGTATGATGCCCGCGTTTTTTTGGGCAGCGGTCGGACGTCGCACGGATATCCCACCGCTCTACACATCCCCGGTTGTGGTGTTTATAAGGCCTTGCAACCGGAAGATGATGAGCTGTTGAAAGACGCCATCCGCTCACCATCCTTCCGGCCACCTGTCCGCAGACCGCACGGGTCGCCCTACCCAATTTTCATCGTGATCACATGCGACCAATAGCCTTATTGCGCGGATATTTCGCGGCGACCAGGGTCGTGCTGCGGAAACCCGACGCGATCATCGCAACTTGGCCGGCGCAAGAGATTGCACGGGAAAAAGCCCTAAGGGGCCCAACGTAAACATCCATCAAACATCCACGGATGGAACACAGCTATAACCGTCATAGAAGGTAAAGACAATATGAAATTTGGTCATTTTGACGACGCAGCCCGCGAATATGTCATTACGAACCCCCAGACACCGTGGCCATGGATCAATTACCTCGGCAACGAGGACTTTTTCTCGCTGATCTCCAACACCGCTGGCGGTTACACATTTTATAAAGACGCGAAGTTCCGCCGTCTGACCCGCTACCGCTACAACAATGTGCCCATCGACAACGGCGGTAAATATTTCTACATCAATGACGGTGGTGACGTGTGGTCACCGGGCTGGAAGCCGGTCAAAGCAGAATTGCAAAACTACAGCTGCCGCCACGGCTTGAGCTACACAAAAATTTCCGGTGAGCGCAACGGCATCAAAGCAGAAGCTCTGTATTTCATCCCCCTCGGCACCTGGGCGGAAGTGCAGAAAGTCTCTCTCACCAACACCAGCAGCGCAGCGAAAAAATTTAAGCTGTTCTCTTTCGTAGAGTGGTGCTTGTGGAACGCGGAAGACGATATGGCCAACTTCCAGCGCAACTTCTCCACCGGTGAAGTGGAAATTCAAGATTCCGTGATTTACCACAAAACCGAATTCAAAGAGCGCCGCAACCACTACGCGTTCTACAGCGTAAACGCGCCTATCCAAGGTTTTGATACCGACCGCGAAACCTTTATCGGTCTGTACAACAGCTTCGATCGTCCCGACGCCGTATTTGAAGGCAAGCCGCGCAATTCTGAAGCGCACGGCTGGTCGCCTATCGCGTCTCACTACCTGGAAGTCGAATTGCAACCGGGCGAAACCAAAGAACTGGTTTTTGTTCTCGGCTATATCGAAGTCGACAAAGACAACAAGTGGGAAAGCAAAGGCGTTATCAACAAGCAGCCAGCAAAAGCCGTTATCGCGCGCTTTGACACGGTTGAGAAAGTTAACGCCGAGCTGGAAAGACTGAAAAACTACTGGAGCAACCTGCTGGCGACCTACCAAGTCAACAGCGGTGACGAGCGCCTGGATCGCATGGTCAACATCTGGAACCAATACCAGTGCATGGTGACCTTCAACATGAGCCGCTCCGCATCCTTCTTCGAATCCGGTATCGGCCGCGGTATGGGCTTCCGCGATTCCAACCAGGACTTGATCGGTTTCGTACACCAGGTGCCCGAGCGCGCCAAAGAACGCATTATCGACATCGCTTCTACCCAGTTCGAAGATGGTTCTGCGTATCACCAGTACCAGCCGCTGACCAAGCGCGGCAACAACGCCATCGGCGGCAACTTCAACGACGACCCGCTGTGGCTGATTCTGTCCACTACCGACTACATCAAAGAGACTGGCGACTACTCCATCCTGGAAGCCAGCGTTCCTTACGACAATGACGAGAGCAAGGCTACCAGCCACTTCGAGCACTTGAAGCGCTCCTTCTACTTCACCGTCAACAACCTGGGCCCCCACGGCCTGCCGTTGATCGGCCGCGCCGACTGGAACGACTGCTTGAACTTGAACTGCTTCTCCAGCGAGCCGAACGAGTCCTTCCAGACCACCAACAACAAAATGGGCCGCACCGCTGAGTCACTGATGATCGCCGGTCTGTTCGTGTTGTACGGCAAAGAGTTCATCAAACTCTGCAAGCAAACAGGCAAAGAAGACGAAGCCGCTGCTGCGCAGAAACACGTTGACGCCATGATCACCGCAGTGAAAGAACACGGCTGGGATGGCGACTGGTACCTGCGCGCTTACGACTACTACGGCAAGAAGATCGGCAGCAAAGAGAACGAAGAAGGCAAGATCTTCATCGAATCTCAAGGGTTCTGCGGTATGGCCGGTATCGGTCTGGAAGACGGCATGGTGCACAAGTCACTGGCTTCCGTTAAAGAATGGCTGGATACCCCATACGGTATCGTGCTGCAGCAACCGGCCTTCACTAAGTACTACATCGAGTACGGTGAGATCTCCACCTACCCGGCTGGTTACAAAGAGAACGCGGGTATCTTCTGCCACAACAACCCCTGGATCATGATCACCGAAACTCTGGTGGGCAACGGCGACCAGGCGTTTGAGTACTATCGCAAGATCGCTCCGGCATTCCTGGAAGAAATCAGCGATCTGCACAAGGTTGAGCCTTATGTGTACGCGCAGATGATCGCCGGTAAAGACGCCTACAAACCCGGTGAAGCGAAAAACTCCTGGTTGACCGGTACCGCCGCTTGGAACTTCGCTGCGATCACTCAGTACATCCTGGGTGTGAAGCCGGACTACAACGGTCTGTCTGTCGATCCGTGTATCCCCAAAGCGTGGAAAGGCTTTAAGGTGACCCGTAAGTTCCGCGGTGCGACCTACCACATCAACGTCACCAACCCGAACGGTGTGAGCAAAGGCATCAAGAGCATCACCCTGAACGGCCAAGCGGTTGACGGCAATGTACTGCCAATCCTGCAGGCTGGCAGCGAAGCTCAGGTGGAAGTGGTAATGGGCTAATCCCCTACCCGCCCCATCAAAAGGCCGGTTCCGCAAGGACCCGGCCTTTTTTATTGGCCGACCGGGCTAGGCCGCCCCCGAGCCAACCGGGCGATACTGGCGCAAAAGTCATCAACGTACACTGTCTCCATTCGCCGCGTTTAGCAAATGCCTGGAGATACTATGTCTGCACAACAGTCCAGTACGGTCGCCGAAACCCAAAACCTCAGCGATGCTCAATTACTGGCGAAATTCCAGCAACGCTGCCGCCATTTGAATGAAGCATTGGAAGCTGAGCGCGCCAAGACCAGTAAGCTCCGTCGTTATATCAGCCAACTCAACGCCAAAGCCGCACCGCCTGCGGAATACCATCAAGAACAACCAGGCTTGCAGTCCCTCGTCTCCGAACAAGCCAAACTGATCGAGCAGCTGTATGCGGAAAACCAGCAGTTACATGCCCAAAACCAGCAGCTGCAAGAAGTCACCAAAGCGCGCACCACCCAGAATCAACAGCTGCTCACCGCCAATGAAAAACTGAAAGCGTGCATCATCGGGCTGCGCCGTCAGATTCGCGAATACGCCGAGCGCCAGCTGGCGAGCAAACCGGCTCCACGTCCGGTAGCGCCAACTCCAGCCCCCGCGCCGGTTGCAGCTCCAGTAGCCGCGGTAACCCCTGAACCCGCGCAGCAACCGGCGCGCTCATGGCTGCCAACATCCGTGGGTCGCCTGCTGCACAAATAAGATTACGTCCAGGAATTCAAAAAGAAGGGAATCGAAGAAACAAGGTAGGTTGTAGAGAAGGGGCTAAGCTGGCGAAGAACAATAAGTCGCGCCAGCCGATGCCTTAACATCGATTTAAAATCTTTAACTGCAGCGCAGCCACACTCGCAGGCGGCGCAGATCTTCAGCACTGGCGGTATCCGGCAGCAACGGCAAATGGAAAACCCGTTTGGCCGCGCGCAGATGCAGAATCACCAACCACCGGGTCAAGCGCGTATGTTGCCCCTCGACCAAATCAAGCTCCCCCTGCGAGGTAATCAGGCGATAACCATCAGGCAGCACCTGCAAGCGCTGGATCGACTGTAACCGTCGCCATTCCCGCCACGTCCGCCAGCACAGCCCAAAAAACACCAGCAATAGCAGCAGCCTCAGCGGCAGCACCACCGGTACAAGACTCAGCAATATCCAGGTGACGCCGTAGAGCAGCAGCAATGCACCAGCGTAAATGCGTGACGGGCGGACGGGAATATCAAGATAGGGGACGCTCAAGCGCGTAGCTCCGAACCTTGGCCACTATCGGCCGCAGGGATTCATCGTCAGGCTCCTGGCGATGCAGAAACCAGGCGAATAAATCCTGATCCTCGCATTCCAGCAGGCGCGCATAATCCGCCTGGTCTGAGGCATTCAGCGTGGGGTAAGCGCCTTCTACAAAAGGCATCAGGATAAGATCTAGCTCCAGCATGCCGCGACGGCTTGCCCAACGTAAGCGATTGTATTCCACGGTCCGCACTCTACTTCTGCTGCAAAAAAGCCCGTATTATACGGCACCTCACCCTATCCAGCCCTTATCGTTTTCCGACCGGTACACGCCCAGCTTATGAACGAATGGCTTGAGTTTGTCTCCACCCATACTGCGTCCAACCCTTCTGCCGCTGCCACCCTCACAGCCATGCCGGAACACCGGATTCTGCAGGTCAAAGGCCGCGACGCCGCCAAGTTTCTGCAGGGACAGCTGACCTGTGATGTGCGCCGTCTGGAGCAGCAGGATGTACTCCTGGGAGCGCACTGCAATCCCAAGGGGCGCATGATCAGCAGTTTTTTTCTGGCCCAGATCGACGCCGACACCATCGGTCTGCGTGTGCGCGCCAATATTGCGGAACCCGCCCTGGCGGCGCTGAAGAAATACATCGTTTTTTCCAAAGCGGAGATTACCCAGACTGAGAAAGTCGGGTTTGCGCTGATAGGTCATCCGGTGTCAGGATTGCCAGCCCGACTACCTGAGCCGGGCAAATCGGTGATAGGCGATGGCTTCACCCTGCTCCACCACACCTCAGGGCTGTTGGAAATCTGGGCCGAGTCCGCGCGGGCGATGGAACTCTGGCAACAACTTCTCCCGAGCGTCACTGTGGTCCCATCTCAGCATCTCGAGCGCCACTGGGTTGAATGGGGAGTCGCCGAAGTCCAGGCGGCAACTGCAGAAGAGTTTATTCCCCAGATGTTCAACTACAATTTGGTCGACGGCATCAGCTTCAAGAAGGGCTGCTATACCGGCCAGGAGATAGTGGCCCGTATGCATTACAAGGGGCAGTCGAAAAAGCATCTTTATCGGATCGTCAGCGATGCCGCGGAGGGGCCCGCCGTGGGCGCGGAACTGGGAACGACAGAGGACCCGCAAAAGACCGCAGCAATGGTCGTGGCCAGCGCGCAGGACGCTGCCGGCTGGACCGGCCTAGTGGTGACAACAGACGAAGTACGCACTCGCGAAATGGCGTTGGAGGATAAAAATTCGGGGGCCAAATTCACCTGGTCCGAGCTGCCCTATGCTATACCTTAACAATGAATTCGGCCCCACCTGCCCTCGGCAACAGGGGTCAGCCCTTCATTGATTGCAGCCACGGAACCGCTCATGAGCAGCATCCTTGCCGAAAAAGTGGCGTTAGCCATTACCGACGCCATAGAAACTGACGAACTCGTTCTGCCCACCATGCCGGAGATGGCGCTCAAAGTCCGGGAAGTTGCCGAGAATCCCAATGCCTCGGTCAAACAACTCGCCAATGTTATCGGCAGCGATGCCGCCCTCACCGCCCGCATCATCAAAGTCGCCAACAGCGCCCTCTACCGGGGTGCCGTTGAAATTCAGGATCTGAACATGGCACTGATGCGCCTGGGGATGGCCACCACCTGCACCTTGGCAACCGGGCTCGCGATGGAGCAGATGTTCCAGGCCACAACGGATATGGTGGACAAACGCCTGCGCCAAGTCTGGCAGGCATCCAGCGAAATCGCCGGCATGTGCACCCTGCTGTGCAAGCGCTACACCCGGCTGAGGCCGGATCAGGCGACTCTTGCCGGATTGGTCCACAAGATCGGCGTACTGCCGATTCTGTCCTACGCGGAAGATCACCCGGGCTTGCTGAAAGATAGCATCACCTTGGATTCCATTATCAAAACCACCCACCCCAGCATTGGGGTCAAGATCCTCACCGCCTGGGATTTTCCTAAAGATATCCAGAGCGTCCCCGTCACCCATTTGAACTTTACCCGCCAGACTGCGCAGGGGGATTACGCCGATTTGGTGACCGTTGCCCTGCTGGAAACCCAGCGCGATCAATTCAACGATCTGGATTACCGTTCCGTGACCGCCTTTACCCGCCTGGGAATCGACCCGGCCAACGTGCTGGGCAACGACCCGGAAACCAAGAAGGCTCTGGCCAACGCCATGGGGATGCTGTAACCAGGTCCCACTCAAGCGCCGGAAATTCTATTGACACTCGCCGCCAAACCGGGATAATACCGCGTCCCGGAAACGGCCGAGCCCCGCCGTTTCCTCCAGAATTTCGATTTTCAAGCCTGAATACAGTAGGAGCACTAAGGTGGCCAATACAGTCCAAGCGAAAAAACGCGCACGCCAAAATGACAAAGCCCGGGCACACAATGCCAGCCTGCGCTCCATGGTGCGCACCTATATCAAAAACGTTGTGAAAGCCATTCAGAGCGGCAATCACGAGTCTGCTAAAGCCGCTTACGCAGCAGCGGTTCCCGTTATTGATCGCATCGCCGACAAAGGCATCATCCACAAGAACAAAGCCGCTCGTCATAAGAGCCGCCTGAACGCCCAAATCAAAGCCCTGGGCGAAAAAGCCGCTGCTTAATCGCGTTTAAAACCGCTCTTACTAAAAAGCCAAAAGCCGACTCTGTCGGCTTTTGGCTTTTTTGCGTTCTTAGCAAACACAGAATCATTTCTTCCGCGCCGTTTGGTAATTCCTTGGCTGTAGCAACCCGGCAGCGTCCGTGCCGCCGGGCAAAGAATTACAACAACAGGGTCAAGCTATAGCCGAATGTGTAGGCCGCAAAAATATGCGGCAGATAGCGGGCGTACTGCATAAAGGTCAATTCCCGCACCTTGCTCATCGCCACGATGCCCGCTGCAGAACCTATCACCAGCATAGAACCGCCGATTCCGACCGCATAAGCCAGTGACAACCATTGAGAGTCGCTCAGCTCGGGCTCCGCTTTCAGCAAGGCCGCAGTCAAAGGCACGTTGTCCAGAACGGATGAGATCATACCCATCAGGAAGCTGGAGAAAGTTGGATCCACTTGCAGATAAAGCTGAGTAAGGAACACCAGAACCCCCACCTCTTTAAGTGCACCCACCAACAACAGGATGCCAAGGAAGAACAGCAAAGTGTCAAACTGGATCTGGCGAATGTATTCGAGCAAGTGAATCTGCTCGTTATAGGTATGCACAATGCCGCCAGTCATAAACATAATGGAGACACCGAACAGGAAAGTGAGCACCGGCGGTATGTCGTACAACAAATTGAAAATCATGGTGGCGGCAATGGTGGCGATAAAAATACTGCCGATCAGCACATCCAGCCACTCCACCTCGTGAACCTTGTTTTCTGCCGTAATCCGGCGCGATGCACCTACGCTCATCAAACCGATGAGCAGCGCTACTCCACCCACCGCCGGCAGCGCCAGCTTGAGCAGCTCAGCGATGGTCACATAACCTTCGCTGAAAATCATAAGCGTGGTGACATCGCCGGTAATCAAAATGACGCCGCCGGAGTTGACGGCAAATACCAGAATCACACACAGGCGAATGCGCTCCTTGGGCTCCAACTTAAACGCCTGCACCACTCCTATTCCCACCAGCGTGGCGGTGATGTTGTCGCACACCATTGACAGGAACAAGGCGAAAATTCCCAGCAGAATCGTCAACTGCCGCAAGGTCAACTCACCCGGCATGATGCGCTGAACAATTTCACTGACCATACCGCGCGCATTGAGATACGCCACAAAGGTCATGGTGGCCATCAAAAACAGCCACAGACTGGCGATATCCAGCAAATTCTCGTTCAGCATTTCCTGAATATGCTCGGTCCGCCCGTGCGTGCTGGCATGAATAAATAAAATGACCCAAGCCAAACAACCGAGAAACAAGGTGCTTTTCGCTTTATTGAAATGCAGCACTTCTTCCAGCGCGATGCTGGCGAGTGCTATCAACGCCAAAACCGTTATCAAGATTTCGATCATTTGTTACGGACCTCATTTAATGCTTGCCGGACAGCCGGCGGTCAATTTAAGAATTTAAAAAGGGCAGGTGCCGCGTCTGGGCGCGGCACTGAATAGCGAGAGAGAAGGATCAAATAACGGTGCGCAATACCGCGATCAAATGACGAGTTTGCTCGACTGTACCCACCGTAATACGTAATCCCATACGGCCGTCGGCGTCGGCTTTCGGGCGCACCAGAATATTGTGCTGCAGCAGTACGCGGTTAATCGCATCGGCATCCGCCGGGAACATCCACACGTAATTCGCGCCACTGGGCCAAAAAGGTATGCCCTGCTCGGTCAGGAAATTCTCCAGCTCCGGTTTGGCTTCGCGCATGACTTCCGCCACATAGGCGCGGGTATATTCCGGATGGGCCAGGGCCGCGCGTATGGCGACTATCGCCATCTGGTTGATGTCGTAGGGCCCGCGCACATTCAGCAGCGCGCGAATATTGTCCGGATGAGAAATGATGTAGCCGAGACGTAAGGACGGCATGCCCCAGGTTTTGGAGAAGGTTCGCGTAACTACCAGATTCGAATACTGGCCGACCAGATCCGCGACCGATTCGCCGAAATATTCGTAGTAGCACTCATCGACCAACACCACCGCCTGCGGCGCCGCTTCAAGCATGCGAATAATGTCAGCGCGGGGCACCACTGTGCCGCTCGGATTGTTGGGATTGCCAAAACAGATCAGGCGGGTTTGCGGCGTAATTGCGGCGATCACCTGATCGGTGGGAAAACCCTGTTCACGGGTATAGAGAGGCTCGTGGACTTTGAGATTTTCGATTTTGGCGCAGTGCACATAGATCGGAAAACTCGGCCCCGGAATTATGGCTTCTTCACCTTCGCGGCAGGCGGCGCGAATGATGAGATCTATGCCCTGATCGGAACCGTTGGTGATCATCACCTGTTCCGCCGGCACGCCACAATAATTGGCGATCAAATTTACGGTATCGCCATAGGCGGGATACATCTGCAGACGCCCGCTGCGGATATAAGCAATCAGCGCATCCTGCACCACCTCGGAAATCGGCAGAGTGCGCTCATTGAAATCCAGCAGCAAATGCGCATGGGGATCGCGTCCATCCAAAGGAGGCTTATAGGCGCTCATGGCGGCAATATGCGCTTTAAAAATCGACATACATCACTCGCTGTTCAGGATGGAAGGGAGATGACCTAACGGCCACAGGGTTAAATCAATACGAGATTGTCGCGATGAATCAATTCATCATCGTCCTTGTAGCCGAGCAGGTGCAGAATTTTAGTGCTGGCCTGGCCGGCAATTTTGCGCGCTTCGTCGCTGTTGTAATTCACCAGACCGCGCGCGATTTCGCGCCCGCGCTGGTCGCGGCAGATCACCAGATCGCCGCGCAGAAATTCGCCCTGCACTGACTTCACACCCACCGGCAGCAAACTTCGGCCTTTTTTCTGGAGCACATCCACCGCGCCGTCATCCAGCACCAGCACGCCTTTGGATTGCATCTGCCCGACCAGCCATCGCTTGCGTGCCGCCAGCGGCTCCTGCTCTGCATAAAGGAGGGTACCTATGGGCTCGCCAGCAACAACACGGGAAATCACTCGCTCGATTCTGCCGCCGACGATAACCGTATTGGCACCGCAGCGTTCGGCCAAGCGCGCCGCGCGCACTTTCGTGGTCATACCGCCGCGCCCGAGCACACCGCCGCCGCCCGCCATGGCAAACAGGGCGTCGTCGCCCGCCGGGTTTTCCGCGATGATTTTGGCCAGCGCGTTCTGGCGCGGGTCGGAATCGTACATGCCCAACTGATCAGTGAGAATTACCAGAGTATCCGCCTCAATTAAATTGGCAACCAAAGCACCCAAGGTGTCGTTGTCGCCAAAGCGGATTTCGTCCGTCACCACCGTATCGTTTTCGTTGACCACAGGAATGACGTGCAGACTGGTGAGCGTGCGCAGAGTGGAGCGGGCATTGAGATAGCGCTGGCGATGATAGAGGTCGTCGTGATCCAGCAGAATTTGCGCTGTGCACAGGTTAAATTTCTGGAAAGCCTCTTCATACACCTGAATCAACCCCATCTGCCCTACCGCTGCTGCAGCCTGGAGTTCGTGAATCGCATGTGGCCGCTCTTTCCAGCCCAGGCGGGTCATGCCGGCGGCGACAGCTCCCGACGATACCAACACTACTTCGTGCCCCTGCTTCACCAGTTCGGCCATCTGTGCGACCCAGCCGTTGATCGCCTGGCGATCCAAGCCTTTGCCGTTATCGGTCAACAGGGAGCTGCCGATTTTGATGACCCAACGGCGGCTGGATTGCAATAAGTGTCGTCTACTGGTGTTCAAGCAATGTGTTCCTTAGCGAACGTACTCAACCTCAACATCGTAATCGTCGTCATCAAAGTCGTCATCGTCGTCTTCACCCTCAGCAGCACCGCCACCTTTGCGCGCGGCGAGGTATTTTTCGCGCAGCGCGAGAATGTGCTGGCGCGCCTCCGCCTGCATACGATCCTGGGTCTCACGCTCTTTTTCGGCGAGCTCCGGGTCGAGCTTTTCAGCTTCCCAGATTTGATCGAGTTCATTCTGCAGGTCGCGGGTAAGCGCTTCAGTGCCCTGCCTTTCCGCTGCGGAGACGACGTATATCGGACCTGACCAGGGCAATTCGCGAATCATGCGCTCACGGATCTCATCCACATCTTCCGGCAGCAGCAAATCCGCCTTATTGAGCACCAACCAGCGGGTGCGCTGCACCAGGGTTTCACTGAACAGGCCGAGCTCGCGGATGATCGCCCGGGCATTCTCCACGGGATCAGAGCCATCTGGCGGACACATATCGACCAAATGCAAAAGCACACGGCAGCGAGTGAGGTGCTTAAGGAAACGAATCCCCAAACCCGCGCCTTCGGACGCACCCTCGATCAACCC
>Ga0065721_10004227_pt1 | contig 34612 bp, 37 predicted proteins | sample Mesricmetagenome_FD_59108 | JGI IMG/M metagenome (GOLD analysis project Ga0065721, IMG submission 59108) | Mesophilic microbial community from rice straw/compost enrichment Sample: eDNA_1 v2 (version 2) | ecosystem: Engineered > Solid waste > Grass > Composting > Bioreactor | place: USA: Davis... | reverse complement strand
AAAGAGCGCCCGCCAGTGGCAGGCGCATTCGTGACCGTCACTTCATCGCGCCTGCTATTTATTGGAAAGCTGAAAGCGGTCGCTGAGCTTGTCGGCCACGTCGTCGGGCAGCGCATGGGCATCGAAGGCATGCTGCAATTCATCCGCCAGCGATCGGGCGGCCTCTTCCGACTTGGTGGCGCGCACACGCACCGTCTTGTTGCGGTGGGTGGCGAGCACAAAAGCCGTCGGGCCAGGATGGACCGGAACGAAAGCAATATCGGCGCTATACAGACGCATTCACTCCTCCTCATGCGTCACGGGGTTTCTTGAATGGGTCGCGGGGTTTCTGGAATTGTCGGGATAGCCCTGCAACCCGCGTTCTGCACAGAAGTTCCCGGAAGAAGGGTTTTCGTCAGCTTTTCAGCTTTCGCGCTTCAGAATCGCGGACAGCAACGTTGCGATGGTGCCTTTTGCCTTCGGCGCGGCGACATAGCTGCGCGTAGGGCGGGTTGATCCGGCCACCGTCACCGAGACGCCATGCTTGGGGCAGATGCCGAGGCAGCGGCAGCGTGCCACCCGCACATCCTTCTTGTGGCCGGCATCCTTGACCGCATGCCTAAGCTCGCTGGCGAGATCCGCGCCCCTGCCGCCGTCGCATTCGGAACAGACCAGCACCAAGGCTGTCGACCAGTCCGGCTCCACCGGCCGAACCGGGTCGTCATCGTCGCGAGACATGAAGTAAACGCCTGCCTTGACCGTCCAAAGGCCTGATGTAACGCGGTCGGACTCAATCGCAAGTGCTGCGCTGGAACTGTTGCAAATCTACAACGCTGCTCGGTTTTCTGCCGACACTATCTTGCTGCTCCGGCGGTTCTGACTAGTTAGACCACGGTTCATGCCGCAGCCTGGTACTGGCATTCCGGTGCGTGAGCCTGGATGCGGGATTGACCAGCCGAATTTCGCAGTTCAGCGCCGGGGGGCGTCGAACTGGGGGGCGGCGGGACCTCTCCGGGTTCCGCCGCTGTCCATGCCGCTCTCCATTCAAGGCTCGGTGATTCGAGGCTCCCCGGCTGATCTGTGAATTCGCAAATCCGCGTAACCATCTCCCCAATAGTTTAAGGTTTGATCACATGCGTCGTCTTCTGCTTTCCGCTGCGGCTCTGGCTTTTCTCGCAACGCCGGCCCTGGCCCAGGATTCCTTCAAGACCGGCTGGTACGGCACGGCGGGCGGCGCCTGGGTAGTGCCGCGCGATTACGAAGGCAATGGCGCCGTCGAGGAGCTGAAGCACGATAACGGCTACGGCTTCTATCTGGGCGCCGGCTACAGCTATGGCAACGGCTTCCGCACCGAAGTCGAAGCCGCTTACGGCCAGTTCGACCATGACCTCGTGCGCTTCCGCTCGCCGGCCGCCACCGTGCAGACCAATGGCAGCGTGGATCAATACAGCCTGACCGGCGCCGTTTTTTACGATTTCGGCAGCTGGGTCGGCCTGACGCCCTATGCCGGCGCGGGCGCGGGCATCCTGTATACCCGCGACGACCGCCGGGCTGTGACCTCGGGCGGCAACACGATCGCGGCGGGCGACGACGGCACGGATCTGACGCTGTTCGGCGAAATCGGCGTCAGCTATCGCCTGACCCAGCAGATCGACATCGTTCCGGCCTATCGCTTGCAGTGGATCAACAATGGCGGCAACGGCACCGATGACGGCAGCCAGCATGTCGCCCGCATCGGCCTGCGTTACTGGTTCAACTAATCCGGCTTGAAACCGGCCTAGTGGCACGGCGGAGAGCGATCCCCGCCGTTTTTCTTGATCTGCATCTTTGTGGATGTCTGCGTCTTGGCAGGACGCGCGCCGTCGTGACCGGTTTCAGCCAGATCATCGAGGATCGGGCAATCCGGACGGCCATCGCCATGGCAGGCTTCCGCCAGATGCTGCAGAGTGCGCCGCATCGCCTGCAATTCGGCGATTTTCTGCGTCAGCTCGTCGATATGCTTGAGCGCAATCGCCTTGACTGCCGCAGAAGGCCGCTCGCGATCGCGCCATAAGCCCAGCAGCGTGCGGATATCGTCGAGCGCGAAGCCAAGATCGCGGGCGCGGCGGATGAAGCGCAGCATGTGCACATCCTGCTCACCATAGACGCGATAGCCGCTGCCGGTTCTGCCCGCCGGCGGCATCAGACCGATGCTTTCGTAATAGCGGATCATCTTGGCGGTGACGCCGGAGGCTTCGCTGGCTTGGCCAATATTCATATCATCCCTCGATGTCTGCCCGACGATCGGTTCGGGCCTTACGACGATGCCGGGCGCCACCGCCTGAGCAGCAGCGCATTGGTCAGCACCGATACGGAGCTCAGCGCCATTGCCGCGCCGGCCAGAACCGGATTGAGCAGGCCGATGGCGGCCAGAGGAATGCCGACCACATTGTAGAAGAAAGCCCAGAACAGGTTCTGCTTGACCTTGGCATCGGTGACCCGCGCAATGGCAATGGCATCGGCCACCAATGCCGGATCACCGCGCATCAAGGTCAATCCCGCCGTATGCATGGCAACGTCGGTGCCGGTCCCCATGGCGATGCCGACATCGGCAGCCGCCAGGGCGGGCGCATCGTTCACGCCATCGCCCACCATCGCCACCTTGGTTTTGGCTTGCTGCCGCAACCTGTCAATCAGCGCCGCCTTGTCCTGCGGCAGGATTTCGGCCTCGACCTGATCGATGCCGAGCCGCGCCGCAATGGCAGATGCCGCGCCCTTGCTGTCGCCTGAAAGCATCACTGTGCGGATGCCCATCGCCTTCAGCCGCGCCACGGCTGCAGCCGCCGTCGCCTTCGGCTCGTCGCCGAAGGCGATCAGGCCAAGCAGCCTTGGCCGCGGCGCGATCTCGGCCAGCCACGAGATCGTGCGGCCCTGCTGCGCCAGGCTTTCGGCGCGCTTCAGCAGCGGCGCCAGATCGATGTTATTCTCCTGCAACAGGCGCCTGTTGCCGAGCAGCAGGCTGCGGCCGGCCAGATCGCCCCCGATTCCCTTGCCCGGCAGGTCGCGGAAATTGTCCACGCCAACAAGCGGACAGCCAGCGGCCTTCTCGCGCAGCGCCATCGCCAGGGGATGCTGCGAACCGGCCTGCAAGGCAGCGGCATCGCTGAGCAACGCCTGCATATCGCCGTCGGCGGCAATCAGATCGGTGACCACCGGCTTGCCTTCAGTGAGTGTACCGGTCTTATCGAAGGCGACTACACCGACCGTGCGCGCCGCTTCCAGTGCTTCCCAATCCTTGATCAGGATGCCATGCCTGGCTGCGACGCCGGTGCCGACCATCAATGCTGCCGGCGTCGCCAGACCGAGCGCGCAAGGGCAGGCAATCACCAGAACCGCGACGGCGTGGATCAGCGCCAATTCGATATCGCCGCCGCCAAGCGACAGCGTAAAGACGAAAGTCAGCAAGGCGATGAAGACGACAACCGGCACGAAGATCGCGCTGATGCGATCGACCAGCTTCTGGATCGACGGTTTGCTGGCCTGCGCGGTTTCCACCAGGCGCACGATGCGCGACAGCATGGTCTCGCTGCCCACCGCAATCACGCGGGCGACGATCAGACCGTCGCGGTTGATGGTGCCCGCATGCACGGCGTCGCCAGCCGCCTTTTCCAACGGCAGGCTTTCGCCGGTCAGCATCGCCTCATCGACGCTGCCATTGCCTTCTATAATTGTGCCATCGGCGGCGAAGGCTTCGCCGGCGCGCACCACCAGCAGATCGCCGGATTGCAGCAGCGCGCTTGGTACTTCTTCCTCGCGGCCGTCGGCACGGCGCACCCGCGCGGTCTGCGGCTTCAGCTTCATCAGCGCGCGCAAGGCGGCCACCGTCTGGCCCTTGGCGCGCATTTCGAGCCATTTGCCCAACCGCACGAAGGCGATGATCGCCACCGAAGCTTCGAAATAAAGATGCGGCATGCCGGCTGCCGTCAGCAGCATCCAGGTGCTCAAACCCCAGGCCGCCGAAGTGCCGAGCGCCACCAGCAGATCCATGTTGCCGCTGCCGGCCTGCAAGGCATTCCAGCCCGCACGATAGAAGCGCCAGCCGAGCAGGAACTGCACCGGCGTTGCGATGGCGAATTGCATCCAGCCCGGCAGCATGAATTGATGCAGCCCCGCCAGGTCGAAACCCATGCCGGCCAGCAGCGGCAGGCTGAGCGCCAGCGTCAGAACAGCAAGATTACGTTCGCGCACGACCTGTCGCGCTGCCTCGTCCTCGCGCGCATCCTGCAGCGAGGCAGCATCGTCAAAAGGGCAGGCATCGTAGCCGGCCTTCTTCACCGCAGCGATCAGCGCCGCCAGATCAGCAGCGCCGCGCGCGACGGTTACGGTTGCCTGTTCGCTGGCCAGATTGACGCTGGCTGCCTGCACGCCGGGCACCGCCTTGAGCGCCTTTTCGACCCGGCCGACGCAGGAAGCGCAGCTCATGCCCTTGACCTGCACGCTGAGCTGCTCGGTCGGCACGCCATAGCCGGCCTTTTCGACAGCCGAAATCAGCGGCGCAATCTCCGGCGCGCCGGCGAATTCAACACGCGCGGTTTCGCTGGCCAGGTTGACCCGCGCCGCGACGACGCCGGGAACGGCGCTCAGGGCTTTCTCGACCCGGCCGGCGCAGGAGGCGCAGCTCATGCCCTGGACAGGCAGATCGACGACATTGGACACGCTGTCATTTGACGGCCTGATAGTGGGCGCGGCCGTGGCAAGACCGGATGCAGGCTGGGACATGACACTCTCTTCCGCGGCAGAATGCGGCCGCTGTAGGATTTCTCAGGAATTCTGCCTCAGAGAGATAAGGCTTCCCATTATGGGAAGGTCAAGATGCCGCCTGAAATCGTCCGTAACCGGCTGAAAACATAATCAAAACATAAGCATTCACTTGGAACGAGCCTTGCTATTTTAACAGCATGGATCTCCTCGCCAGCTTGCCCACTCCCCTGACCGGCCCGAGCCGCCGGTTCTTCGCCATCTGGGATAGCTGGCGGGATGGCAAGCTGCTGCCGGAGCGGCGACGGCTGGATACCGACAGCCTGGGCGATCTGCTGACACGCTGCCTGCTTCTGGGCATCCGCGGCCGAGATGAAGTGACGATCTGCTTCGCCGGCAGCACCGTGCACGACCTGCTGGGCACCGAACTGTCCGGACGCAATTATCTTGATCTGACGACGCCGCAGAACCGTGCCCGCCGCGCCGCGCTGCTGCTGGCCGAAGCAGCTCAGCCCTGCGCTGCGGTGATCTATTACTGGCTGGACGGCAAGGCCGGCGGATTGACGCCGGTGGAACTGGTTTCCGCACCGCTGCTGGCCGATGGCGCGACGCAGGCGACGCTGATCCTGGCCTGCGCGACGCCGCTGACATCACCACCCGGGCAAAGCAAGGTAAAACCGGAATCTTATGCCGAAGGTGAAGGTCTGCGTTTCATCGATATCGGCGCCGGCATTCCGCCCTTGACCGGCAATCTGCATCTGCTGGCACAACGGGTGCAGTGACCGTCATGTTTTCCGACAGCGATCTTTTTCCCTCATGCGCCGAGCCTTTTGCACACACGGAACCCTTGCGGCTGCTGAACCCAGCCATTGCCGCCAGCGAGCCGGACGCCATCGGCGGCGAGCCGTGCAGCCCTGAAAGCCTGCATTTCCTGGAAGCCTGGCATCACTGGCGCGGCGACAGGCTGGTGCCGTTGCGGCGCGATGTCGAGCTGCTCTCGATCTGCAAACTGATGCCGCAATTCATGGTCCTGGAAGTGAATGGCCCGGATCGCGCGACAATCCGCCTGGCCGGCACCGAAGTGGAGCGTCAATTCGGCTCGACGCTGACCAAACGCAACCTGATTGCGCTGACCGATCGGCCCTATCAGCCGCAGCGCGGCCAGCGTCTGTGGCAGATGGTCAACCAGCCCTGCGCCGCCTTGCTGCATCTGGCAATCGACCGTCAATCGGGCCAGCGCAATGAAGTGGAACTCGCCATCGCGCCGGTGCTGCCCGATGACCACCGCGCGGCCTGCCAGCTCTTCATCGCCGTGAGCCGCCTGCCACACTGGCAATGGGGCAGCGCCGCCGATCCGGTGGCGCACAGCCTTGGCAGAAATCTGCGCTTTCTCGATATCGGCGGCGGGATACCGACGCTCGGCTGAACGGCCGGCAGACAGGCCTTGCGCCTGACGCATGGTAACCTCTTGGCGGCGCGGGACTTTCCCGTTAACCTCTTCCACAAGGCGAATACGTCGGCCGGCAGCGGCCCTAACAAGGGGGAGACGATCCTGGCGTCCGTCCGCAAGCCTGACTCACCGCGCACCATCCTCCTGGTCGAGGATTCCGAACCCGTCCGCGCTGCGCTGCGCGCAGCCTTAGAGGCGGCGCATTACACGGTTCGCGAGGCGGCAACCGGGGAGGGCGGCCTGACGCAGACAGCCGGCGTGGATCTGATACTGCTGGATATCGGCCTGCCGGATATCAGCGGCTTCGATGTCCTGGAGCGGTTGCGGGGCGGACAGCATTCCAACCTGCCGGTGATCATCCTGTCCGGCCGCGAAGAAGTGGATGTCAAAATCCGCGCGCTGGATCTGGGCGCCGACGATTACGTCACCAAGCCTTTCGATCCCGGCGAATTGCTGGCCCGCGTGCGCGCCGCCCTGCGCCGCCAGCAGGAAACTGCCGCCGCCAGCAATGGCGTCGTTCAGGTCGGGCCGTTCCAGATCGACATCACCACCGGCGATACAAGACGCGAAGACCGCCCGGTGCGGCTGTCGCCGATGGAAGCGCGGTTCGTGAAGATGCTGGCGCAGCGCAGCGGCCAGCCGGTCGGCACGCGCCAGCTTACCGAAACATTGTGGGGCTACGATACTGCCGAGCAGCGCCAGGCTTTGCGGGTGCTGGCGCGCAAGGTGCGCTGCAAGCTGGAGAAAGATCCGGATGCGCCGCGCTTTCTGCTGACCGAGCCGCGGCTGGGCTATCGTCTGGTCGATCCGGAATTCGCGTCGAACTGAAACACTCGATACCTGACAGACGCGCGGCTAGGCGGTTTCGGCTGCGGCCTGCACCTTGCTCAGCAGCGCGAACAGTGTTGTACGTTCCGCCGCGCTCAAATTCTCCGCGATCTTTGCTTCGTGACGCTCGACCAAAGCTAGCGCCTTCCTGTAGACGCGCTGGCCTTCCGGGGTGAGCGTCAGCGCATGCGCGCGGCGATCCTTCGGCACGGCGCGGCGTTCGACCAAGCCGCGCTTTTCCAGCTTGTCGACGGCAGCAACCACCGTGGAGCGGTCAACGCCGAGCGCGCCACCCAGTTCGATCTGCTTCAGGCCCGGATTTGCCGCGATGATCGCAAGAACGCCAAACTGGCCAGGCGTGAGTTCCGCCGCACCGAGCTTGGCCGTCACCATGCTGACGAAAGCGCTGAATACCGCTTCCTGGCTGCGCCGCAGGCTGTATCCCAGCAAATCCGGCAGAATTCCGCGATCAACGATGCGGCGTGGCGGTGTCGTGGAAGACGATGATGATGCTTCGTTGGCGGAGCTGCGGCCCTTCCCGGCTGCGCGGCCTTTTTTCACGGAAATGTTGATTTCGCCCACTTGGCAACCCCGCTTGGCGGACCCATATGACAGTTAAGCGGCGGCGATGCCGTCGCTGGTGCCGCGAGATCCCCCCCTCTCGGCACTTCTCTGGCGCAGACCAAATATGCGCATAACGCCCGGTTCGCCCCCCGACCGGGCGTTTTCTTTTGCCCGGACCGCTTCATCTCTCTTCTATCCTATTGAGCATTAATCGGCAAACACGCTGATTGTTTGTCATGCAAACAATTTGACATGCATCCTGTCGCTTCCTAGTATCGGGGCGGCTCGAAAATCAGGGAGGAAACGGAGCCGTGGCCCATCGTGTGGTTGTGCGTCAGCTGCCGGAAGCCGTTCTTGTGGAAGATGGCGACACCATCCTGTCGGCTGCGCAATATGCCGGCTTCGACTATCCCTGCGGCTGCCAGTCGGGCAATTGCGGAGCCTGCAAATCGATGCTGATCCGCGGCGATGTCGAGATGATCCCCTATTCGGAATTCGCGCTGTCGGATGAAGAGCGCGGTGCCGGACTGATCCTCGCCTGCCGTGCCACGCCGCTGTCTGACTGCGAAGTCGCCTGGCTGGAAGAGGGTGAGATCGCCGCACATCCGCAGCGCAAGCTCAGCTGCAGCGTGATCAGCAATGATGCGATGACGCATGACATCCGCCGCATCCGGCTATCCATCGACAGCGGCGGACCCTTCGTATTTTCCGCCGGGCAATATGCCGCCGTCACCTTCGCCGGCCTGCCGACCCGCGATTATTCCATGGCCAGCCAGCCGGGCGAGCCGGTGCTGGAATTCCATATCCGCCTGGTGCCGGGCGGCAAAGTCAGCCCTTACGTGCTGGAGCGTCTGCAGCCGGGCGACAAGGCAACCGTTGAAGGCCCGCGCGGCATTTCGTTTCTGCGCGAAAACCATGGCGGGCCGATCCTGGCGCTGGCGGGCGGCTCGGGGCTGGCGCCGATCAAGTCGATTGTGGAGCGCGCGCTGCATCTGGGCATGACACAGCCGATCCATCTGTATTTCGGCGTGCGCGACGAACGCGACCTGTATCTGGAGGAGCATTTCCGCGCGCTGGAGCGGAAGCATCCGCATTTCACCTTCACGCCGGTGCTGTCGCAGCCGGGCGGCCCGACCAGCCGGCGCACTGGCTTCCTGGCCGATGCGGTGAAGGCTGATCATCCCGCGCTGAGCGATGCGAAAGCCTATCTCTGCGGGCCGCCGCCGATGGTTGAGACCTGCATGGCGGCGCTGAGCGCGGCTGGCCTGCCGCGCGAGCATTGCCATGCCGATGCGTTTTATACCGAGGCCGACAAGGCCGCATTGAACAAGGGCGCTGCATGAGTACGGAGTTGAAAGATCGCGTGGCATTGGTCAGCGGCGGCGGCCGGGGCATCGGCCTTGCCATCGCAGCCGATCTGATGGCACGCGGCGCAAAAGTGGTGATCGCCGATCACGGCACTGGCATCGACGGCATGGGCGCCGATCCCGCGGTGGCCGCCACGGCAGCGGCAGATATTGGCGCGGTGGCCTTTCCGCAAAGCATTGCCAGCCCCGAAGCGGCGAGCCAGGCGGTGAAGCTGGCGGTCGATACCTTCGGCGCCATCGATATCGTGGTGAATAATGCCGCGATTCTGCGCGATGCCTTCATCTTCAAAAGCGATCCGGCGAATTTCGAAGCCGTTCTGCGCACCAATCTGTTTGCGGCCTTCTATCTGGCCGCTGCCGCCACGCCCTATATGCGCGAACAGCAGAAGGCCGGACGCGCTTTCGGCCGCATTGTCAACATCACGTCCTCGGCCGGGCTTTACGGCAATTTCGGCCAGGCGGCCTATGCCAGCGCGAAGGCTGGCCTGCTGGGCCTGACCCGCGTCATTGCCATGGACATGGCGCGCAGCCAGGTGACCTGCAATGCTATCGCGCCCTTTGCCGCCACCCGCGTCACCGACAGCATCAAGCCGGCGAATGACGCGCAGGCCGCCTATAAGGAGCGCGCGCTGAAGATAGCGCCCAGACATGTGGCGACTCTGGTGAGCTGGCTATGCTCCGATCATGGCGCGCAGATTACCGGACAGCTTTTCGGCGTGCGCGGCCGCGAGATCTTCCTGTTCAACCAGCCGCGGCCGGCTGCGCGCATCGCCAAGCTGGACCGCGACTGGGATTTTGCTGCCTTGAGCGAGGCCGCGGCGAAGGAGTTCGCGCCGCATTACACGGATCTGAAGACCGATCTGGAGGCCTTCAATACCGAGCCCATCGTTTAGGACAAGATCATAACAGGAGAGGAACCATGAACGCCCCCGTCGTCAAAACCGTAGAGGAACTGGCTGCTCAGCCGGAGGAATTCCGCGTCGCACTGGAAAAGATCGTGATCAGCCATGCAATCAACGAATTGTATGGCGCGCGGGTGTTCGACGAGCCGGCAATCGCGCTGGCGCCGACGCCCTATGCCAAATGGCTGACCTGCCGCGTCGCCATGGAGGAATATGGCCATCACGTGCGCTTCCGCGAACTGGGCGAGCAGATGGGGATTCCGGAAGAGAAGATGGTCCCCAATGCGGAGAAGCGCCCGCTGTCGATCTTTGAATTCCCGCTCAAGACCTGGGCGGAATTCTGCGTGATCAAAGCAATCGCCGATCTGGCGGAAATCCTGCAGGTGGAAGATCTCGCCCATTGCAGCTTCCTGCCCTTGCGCAATCTTTCGCGCATGACCATGCCGGAAGAGCGTTTCCATGCGCAGTTCGGCAAGGATTTCTGCGACGAGCTGCTGCAGACCGAGGAGGGCCGCGCCGAGGTGCAGGACGCCATCAACCGCTACTTCCCCTATCTGCCGGCCTTCTTCGGCCGGGCGGGCTCGAAGAATAACGAGATCTACCGCAAATGGGGCATCAAGCAGCGCAGCAACGAAGACATGCTGGCCGACTATCTGATGCGCGTGAAGGAACTGGTGGAAGGCCATTTCAAGCTGAAGCTGCCCGAACTGCCCGCGCAGGCGGCCTGAACCTTTGCCGTCATGCGCGGACTTGATCTGCATCTTTCGCAAACGAATGAAAACCCGCGGATTAAGACCGCGAGTGACGGGCTCGAGGTTTGGCGGTTAAATAGCTCGCCTAAAAAATACCGGCGCCCCGCGAGCGGGGAGGAGGAAAACGCCATGACCCAGCGCCCCAATATCGATCCCGCGGTGCTGCAGCAGCGCAAGGCCTATTACGACAAGATCGGCGGCCACAAGCTCGCGCCGCTATGGGAAGTGCTGCATGGCCTGGTGATCAAGGAGCCGAAAAGCGCCTGCCAGCCGGCGATTTGGCATTACGACGAAATCCGTGGCTTCATCATGGAAGCGGGCAGCCTGATCACGGCCAAGGAAGCCGAGCGCCGCGTGCTGGTGCTGGAGAATCCTGGCATGCCGGGACAATCGCGCATCACCACCGCGCTTTACGCCGGCTTGCAGCTGATCATGCCGGGCGAAGTGGCGCCCTCGCATCGCCATACGCAATCGGCGCTGCGCTTCATCGTGGAAGGCAGCGGCGCTTACACGGCGGTTGATGGCGAGAAGACCATCATGGAGGAAGGCGATTTCGTCATCACGCCCTCCTGGACCTGGCACGATCACGGCAACGAGACCGACAAACCAATGGTGTGGATGGACGGGCTCGACATCCCCATCGTGCAGACGCTCGACTGCTCCTTCATGGAACGCTATCCGGAAGACAGCCAGCCGCTGGCGCGGCCGGTGGGCGATGCGCTGGCGCGCTACGGCTCGGGCCTTCTGCCGGTGGATTACGAGGCGGCGACGCCGACCTCGCCGGTTTTCAACTATCCCTATCGCCGCACCCGCGAGGCGCTGGAAACCATGCGCCGCAGCAATGAATGGGACCCTTGTCACGGGCTGAAGGTGCAGTATGTCAATCCGGCGAATGGCGAAAGCGCGATGCCGACCATCGGCACGTTCATGCAGCTTCTGCCGAAGGGCTTTGCAGGCGAGCGCTATCGCTCATCCGACGCCACGGTGTTCAGCGTGGTGGAGGGTGAAGGCTATACCCTGGTCGGCGACGGCCCGGAGGCATTGCGTTTCGACTGGCGCAAGCGCGATACTTTCGTGATCCCGAGCTGGGTGCCGCATCGCCACCATGCGCCAAATAGCGATGCGGTGATCTTCAGCTTCTCGGATCGCCCGGTGCAGAAGAAACTCGGCCTGTGGCGCGAAAGCCGCGGCAACAGGTAATTTTCATGTCATCCTGGCCGAAGCGAAGCGGAGAGCCGGGATCCCATTTGTTGAAATGAATGGCGCCGAGATGAAAAGGGACCCCGGCTCTCACCCAGCAGAGGGCTCAGCCGGTAACGGCGATAAGTGGATGAATCATGCCCAAGATCACCAAGATTGTCGAAGTGGCCAATGACGACGATGAGATGGACGCGATGAGCGACGAGGCGCGGGGCGACGACCTCGAAGGCCTGCGCGCGGTTGCGCGGCTGTCGAAGCTGTGCGGCCGGATCAGCTGGTTTTCTGCCGTCGGCGAGCCGCTGGAGCCGTCCGAGATCGCCGATGCCGAAGCCTATGTCTCGGCCCTGGGCTTTCCCGATGTCAGCGTCGCTGCCGTGGAAGACTGGCGGGCTGCAGCCGCTGCCGCGCAGGCGCCGGACTGGAGCCAGGATTGGTGGCAGGCCGAAGAGCAGATGCGCAAGGCTTTGCTGGAGGAAGCGCTCAGCCTCAATCCCGAACATGACCTGATGGTGGCGCTGACCCATGTCTCGACCAAGGCAAGCGAGGTTTCGCATGGCCTGGCAGCGGTTTCGGCTGCGCGCGCCGGCGTTGCCGATGAAGCCCTGATCCGTGTCGCCGCCGGGGCTGCGGCGCAGGCCGCCTATCAGGCCGCTCTGGTGCTGGCCGCCGATGGCGATGCCGAGCATCCCTTTGCAGTGAAGTTCCGGCTGTTCGAAGCTGGCCGCCTGCCGCTCGGGATTGTCGGCAACACGTTCAATCTGTTCTGACGTTCTGGTCTGAGAGACACGCCTCTCTTGCCGGGGCTGGCCCGGGCATCTTTGTGTCATGGCGGCAAGACCCGCGGATCGAACCCGCGGGTGACGCTAGGGCGCGCGTGAGGGATTAAATCAATAAAAGATTACGCGACCCCGAGCTGTTGCAGCCCCGGAAGCTGCTTGGTGGTGAAGCTGCGGATGAAATCGACGATCAGGCGGCGGTTCTCGGCCGAAACCCAGCTGAAAATGCCATGCAGCACGATGATGTCGAAATCCGGCAGATCGGTGCGGCGGCCGAAGTCTTCGAAACTGTCATCGTAGAAATGGATGTTGGTGGCGCCGGCCTGCCTGGCGAGCCTGCGTGCGCCGGCAATATGAACCGGATTGAAGTCGGTTGCGTGAAACTCGCCGCCGGGATGAGCAGCTGCCACCAGATTGACGTTGAAGCCCTGGCCGCAGCCGAGATCGCAATAGATGAAATGCTCGAGATCGACGCCGCTTTCCACCCCGCGCGACAGCAGCGCGAATTGCTGCAGCGCCGGCGTCAGCTGGCGGTAAAACCCATGCGTGTAGCCGATGCCGGCAACATACCCACCCCGACCAGTCCATCTCGGCCTCTTGCTCCATCATTTGGCCGACCCGCCGGGGTACGCGATTTTGCCGGAAGACGGTGGATATCCGCTTTACGGTACTGCGGGATAAGGTTGGAGAAGGTGTCGCCTAAATCCACCAGGACTGGAACGGCAGCGAGACAGAGCTGCCAGTCAGAGCTTCTTGTCGCGCTCGATTTCCTTGCGGCGGCCATAGAGGAAAATGCCGACCACAACCGCGCCGACCACCAGGCTGAAGCTGACGCCGATGATCATCGGCGTGATCGCCGCCGGATCGAGATCGCCGGGCATGCCGTTCCAGAAACGCAGCGCCATCACGCTGGCGCCCAGCAGGGCGCCCACCAGGGCAGCGGTAATGGCAATGGCGAAAATCTTGTCAGCGCGGGTCAACATCGCAGTCACCTCGGATCGGATGACGATGATGACAATATTGCGCATCCGGCTGCTATGGTCCAGCCAAGTGGCAAAATGCCGCAAGGCCCTGCCAGGAATCACCGGAAGACCGAGGAAACATGCCCAGCAGAGAGACCGTCGAAGCCTTCATCGCCGTCGTGGAATCCAATGACCATGTCGGCGCGATCCGCGACTTCTATACAGAAGATGCCAGCATGCAGGAGAACTTAAACCCACCGCGCCAGGGCCGCGATCTGCTGATGGCACATGAGCAGAAGGTGCTGGACCACGCGGCGAGCGTGCGCAGCCGATGCATCCGGCCGGTGCTGATCGAGGGCGATAGCGTGGTGGTGCATTGGGTATTCGAGTTTGAATTCAAGGACGGCTCGAAGCGGCGCATCGAGGAACTGGCGCACCAGACCTGGAAGGGCGAGAAGATCTGGCGCGAGCGCTTCTATTACGATCCGGCGCAGATAAAGAGGTGAGGCTTATGCCGTCATGGCATGCTTCAGGCGCGCCATCCATGCGTTGTTTTCACTGCACAACAAAGACAAGGAACTCGTGCATGCCGCGGCCAGCCGTGGCATGGCGGAAGTGGTAAGCCGGCCCAGCTTATCTCACTCCACCCAGACGCCGTGCTTCTTGTGCCAGTCGGCGATCGAAAGCCGCGGGTAGAGATCGTAGGTCTCGTCATGCTTGCCAATATCGGGCTTCACCCAGCCCGGCTTGTAGCGCAGCATGAGATGCACCTTGGCGGGCGGCTCCGGCAGTTCGGTGTCAATGGCAGATGCAAAGGGATGCACGAGATCCGGCCAGGTGGGATCGTAGAGCCACAGGGCCGAGCCGCATTTTCTGCAGAAATTCCGCTCGCCCGTGCTGGTCTCGCAATTGCTGCCGTCGTCGTCGCAGATTTCCGCCCGGTAGACGCCCAGCGCCTTCTTGCCTGTCACCTTCAGGCTGTCGGCAATACCCGAGAGATTGATGGCGAAGCCGCCGCCGCCGGCGGTCTTGCGGCAGATCGAGCAGTAGCAGAGCTGGTAGGGCACTGGCGCATGGCTGTCGACCGAGAATTTCACCGCGCCGCAGCGGCAGGATCCTTCCAAACGCATCGGCATGGCGCACCTCCTTGGCGTTCAGCCAAAAAATGAGACTCCTCCCGGCTCAGGCAAGGGGGGCGAGACCGTTTATGCGCCCGCGCGGTTCGTGCTAATCAAAGGCCATGCCGAAGAAACCTGCCGCGCCGAAAGGCCCCATCACCCTCGCCACCTGGAATATCAAACTCCAATCCGCGCCCGCCTTGATCTGATGGACGGCTTCCTGCGCCAGTACGCGCCGGACGTGCTCTGTCTGCAGGAGACCAAGGTGCGCGACGACCAGTTTCCGCATGAGCTGTTCGATGCGCATGGCTATACGACGCGGCTGATCAAGGGCCAGCCCGGCTATAACGGCGTCGCCATCTTCGCCAAACATCAGGTCGAACTGCACGAGATGCGCGCTTTGTGCGGCCGCAACGATTGCCGCCATATCTCCGCCAAGCTGCCCGATGGCACGGTGCTGCATAACTATTACGTGCCGGCCGGCGGCGACGTGCCCGATCCGGTCAAGAACGACAAATTCGCCCATAAGCTGGAAGTCGTCGCCGAGATGACCGCCTGGTCGATGGAACTGAAAAAGAAGGGCGGCAAGGAAATCCTGGTCGGCGATCTGAACATTGCGCCGCTGGAGACCGATGTCTGGTCGCACAAGCAGCTTCTGAACGTGGTCAGCCACACGCCGGTGGAAACCGAAGGCATGCTGAAAATGCAGGCCGCGCGCGACTGGGTGGATGCCGTGCGCCATTTCGTGCCGGCGGAGCAGAAGCTGTATTCCTGGTGGAGCTACCGCTCACCCAACTGGGAATTGGCGGATAAAGGCCGCCGGCTGGACCATGTCTGGGTCAGCCCGCAGCTCAAGGGCAAGCTGAAGCATGCCCAGGTGATCAAGGAAATGCGCGGCAAGGAAAAGGCTTCCGACCACGCACCGATCATCGTCACCATTGATCTGGGATAGATTGATCCGGGACAGGCGCGACCGGCAAGACGGCTTGCTTGCCGGCTTGGGCACGAGCTTGATAGGCTGGCTCCAACAGGAAAACAGCCCATGATCGCGCGCCGCTCATTCATCGCCAGATCCGTCATCGCCGGCCTGCTTTTCGCCGCTCTGACCGGCCTCGTCCCGCAGGTCATGGCTCAGGGTAAGCCGCAGCCGCTCAGTCCGCAGCCTGCATCCGATAGCTTAAAGCCCGGCCTGCTGCCGCGTTATTACCGCAACCTGCTGTTCAACCATATTGATGAGCTTGTGCGCGCCGCCGCCGATCCGTCCCAGGGCGAGGTGGGCACACCGGTCCCGGTGCTGGACGAAAGCACCGCCGGCAAGCTGTGGGAGTCCCGCATGGACAGCCTGTACGGCATCCGCTTCGACGGGCTGATCAAGCTGGAACGCGGCGAGCATTATTTCGTTGTCAATTCCAATGATGGCGTGCGCGTCTTCCTCGGCGGGCCGATGCTGGTGGAAGATCCGGACGTGCACGCCGACCGCATGACCACGCCGGCCGCGGTGAATGTCACCCAGCCAGGCTGGTATCCGCTGACCATCTGGTATTTCCAGAAGCGCAACACCGCGACGCTGCAATTGCTGTGGCAGCCGCCGGGCGCCAGCCAGTTCACTCCCGTACCGGCCGAAGTGCTGGCGCATCAGCCGAAGTAAAGCGGCGGTTTAGAGGCCCCAGTTTGGATCGGGAATCGTCTGGAAGACCTTGCGCAGGCCTTCGCCCCACAGGCTGCGGATCGAGGTAAAATAAGGATCATCCTCGGTGATGCGCTTGCGCAGCGCGAATTGCAGATGATCCTTGCGCAGCACCACGAGATCGAGCGGCAGGCCGACCGAGATGTTGGAACGCAAGGTGGAATCCATCGATACCAGCGCGCATTTTGCCGCCTGCACCAGCGGCGTGTCGGGCCGGATCACACGATCGAGGATCGGCTTGCCGTATTTGATCTCGCCGATCTGCAGAAACGGCGTGTCTTCCGTGGCGCGGATGAAGTTGCCCGCATAGTAGAGCATATAAAGCTCATGCGGCCGGCCGCTGATCTGGCCGCCCAGCAGCATCGAGAGCGCAGGCTCCAGCCCCTGCTGCTTGAGGCTGTCGCCATCGCGGCGGGCGACTTCCCGGATCGCCGCGCCGACCATGCCGGCCGCCTCGAACATGCCGGTCGCCTGCATCAGGTCGCAGAGCCGTCCGTCGCTGTCGGTAAAGGTCTCGCGCAGCAAGGCCACCACCGACTGGCTGAGCGACAGATTGCCCGCCGTGCCAATGGCCAGTGCACGGTCGCCCGGCTTTTCCCAAAGATGCATCTTGCCGAAGGTGGCGATGGAATCGACGCCGGCATTGGTGCGGCTGTCGGACAGCATGACGATGCCGTCATTGAGGTAGAGGCCGACGCAATAGGTCATTGGCTTACGCTAGGCTGCCTTTTTCAAACGCAACGTCACGCCGGCTGCATGAAATCCTGCGCGATCTGGGCGCCGAGTTCGATATTGGCGTCGACGATCTCGGTCAGATATTCATGCAGGCCGCGCTCGAAGATCGTCTCGATCTTGCCGTAGCGCAGGCGCATCAGCATGCGCTCGGCCAGCCGCACCGAGCGGTAATTGACGCGATAGCCTTCGCGCAGTTCATGCAGGATGTCGACGATCTCGCTGAAGCAGGCATGCAGGCTGCGCGGCATATCCTCGCGCAGGATCAACAGCTCGGCCACCTTGATCGGGCGGATCGCGTCGCGATAGATCTGGCGGTAGATGCGGAAGCTGGACACCGAGCGCAGCAAGGCCGCCCACTGATAATAATCCACTGCGCCGCCGACATCGCCGGGCGATGGCAACAGGATATGGTATTTGACATCCAGAATGCGCGCGGTGGCATCGGCGCGCTCAATCAGCGTGCCGAGCCGCATGAAGCGATAGGCATCGCCGCGCGGCATGGTGGCCTCGGCCACGCCGCGGAAGAGATGGCTTCGTTCACGCACCCAGTCGAAGAAAATGGAATAGCCGTCCGCCTCGGCCTTGTCATGGGTGAGCGTGTGCATCTCCAGCCAGGCGGCGTTGATGCTCTGCCAGGCTTCCGACGTGATCTGCGCCCGCATGGCGCGCGCATTCTCGCGCGCCGCCCGCAGGCAGGCATAGATGCTGGACGGATTGTCGGGCGCGAAGGAGAGGAAGTCGATGACGTTGCGCGGCGTCGCCGGACCGCCATGCAGCGCAAAAGCCTTGTCGCAGCCCGCGATGATCAGCGCCGGCTCCCAGGGTCCGCCGCGCTGCGCGCCGACGCTGCCCTGCAGCGCCATGCGATGGGCCACATCGAGGATGCGCGCCATCGCCTCGGCGCGTTCGGTATAGCGCATCATCCAGTAGAGATTGTCGGCTGCGCGGCTCAGCATGATCAACCCTCGCCGGCGGTCTGAAGCTGGCTCTGATGCTGCGCGGTCAGCGGCGCGGGATCGTGCAGGCCGTCTTCCAGCACCCAGGTATCCTTGGTGCCGCCGCCCTGGCTGGAATTCACCACCAGCGAGCCTTCGCGGAGCGCGACGCGGGTCAGGCCGCCGGGCACGACGCGGATGGTTTCGCCGCTGAGCACGAAGGGCCGCAGATCGACATGGCGCGGCGCGATGCCGGTCTCGACGAAGGTGGGGCAGGTCGAAAGCGCCAAAGTGGGCTGCGCGATATAGGCTTCCGGCTTGGCCAGGATCTTGGCGCGGAATTCCTCGATCTCGGCCTTGCTGGCGCGCGGCCCGACCAGCATGCCGTAGCCGCCCGAGCCGTGCACTTCCTTGACCACCAGCTCGTCAAGATGATTGAGCGTGTATTTCAGATCCTCGGCGCGGCGCAGGATATAGGTGGGCACATTGGCGAGCAGCGGCTCCTCGCCCAGATAGAAGCGCACCATGTCGGGCACGTAAGGATAGACCGACTTGTCGTCGGCGACGCCGGTGCCGACCGCGTTCGCCAAGGTGACATTGCCGGCCTTGTAGGCGGCAAACAGCCCCGGCACGCCGATCAGCGAATCCTTGCGGAAGGCCAGCGGATCGAGGAAGGCATCGTCGAGGCGGCGGTAGATCACGTCGACGCGCTTCAGTCCGCCGACCATGCGCATGTAGACGATATCGTCCTTCACAACGAGATCGCCGCCTTCGACGAGTTCCACGCCCATCTGCTCGGCGAGAAAGACATGCTCGAAATAGGCGGAGTTGAACACACCGGGCGTGAGCAGCGCCACCGTCGGCTCGTCCTCGCAGTTGGGCGGCGCGCTTTCGCGCAGGGTCTGCAGCAGCGAGTCCGGATAGTGGCCGACCGGCGCGACGCGCACCTGGCCGAAGAGATCGGGAAAGAGGCGCATCATCGCCTCGCGGTTCTCCAGCATGTAGGAGACGCCGCTGGGCGTGCGCGCGTTATCTTCCAGGACGTAGAAATCGTCCTCGCCGGTGCGCACGATGTCGATGCCGGCGATATGGGTATAAATCTGGCGCGCGATCTTCACGCCATGCATGGCGGCGAGATAGGCGGGGTTGCCGGTGATCAGCTCGGCCGGGATCTTCCCGGCCTTGAGAATTTCCTGGTCGTGATAGATGTCAGTGAGGAAGGCGTTGAGCGCGCGCACGCGCTGCACCAGGCCGCGCTCCAGGCGCCGCCATTCGCGGCCGGACAGAATGCGCGGCACCACATCGAAGGGGATCAGGCGTTCGGTATCGCCGCCTTCGGAATAGACGGCAAAGGTCACGCCGAGCCGGCGGAACATCAGATCGGCTTCCTGGCGGCGGCGCGCCAGCAGATCGGCGGGGGCTGAATCGAGCCAGCGCTTGTAGGCGCGATAGGGGCTGCGTACCGAGCCGGCCAGTGCCTCGCAAGCGGCGGCCGGAGCCTCATTCATCTCGTCGAAAGCGGACATCACCACAACCTCCACGACGAGAAAGGAGGGATTACCCTTGCCCGAATCAAAATAGAAACCGGGCCTAGAAGAGTGGGAGGGAAGAAGGAAACCCGGGCCGGCGGGTGGGTGAAGCCGGCCCGGGCTCTGCTCGCGCGAACCCTTACTGCACCGTCTCGCCGTGCAGGTTCAGGTCGAGACCATCGCGCTCGGTGGCCTCATCGACGCGCAGACCAATCGTCCAGTCGATGATCTTGAGGATGATCAGCGACATGATGGCGGTGAACACGATGGTGATCACGACACCATAGATCTGGGTCAGCACCTGACCGCCATTGCCGTCCAGCAGGCCCAGCGGCTCTTCGGCGCCGGTGATGGCCGCACGGGCGAAGACGCCGGTGAGGACGGCGCCGACGATGCCGCCAACACCATGCACGCCCCAGACATCCAGGCTGTCGTCGTAGCCCAGCGCGTTCTTCACGCTGGTCGAGGCGACGAAGCAGATGATGCCGGCGACAATACCGATGATCAGAGCGCCCATCGGGTCGACGAAGCCAGCGGCCGGGGTGATGGCGACGAGGCCGGCCACGGCGCCGGAGACGATGCCCAGAACGCTGGGCTTGCCGCGGGCCAGCCACTCAGAGAACATCCAGGCCAGGGCGGCAGCAGCCGTAGCAACCTGGGTGACCAGCATGGCCATGCCCGCACCGCCGCCAGCGCTGAGCGCCGAGCCGGCGTTGAAGCCGAACCAGCCAACCCACAGCAGCGAGGCGCCGATGATCGACAGCGTCAGGTTATGCGGCGCATGGCTGACCTTGCCGTAGCCCTGGCGCTTGCCGAGCACGAGGCAGGCGACCAGGCCGGCAACGCCGGCATTGATGTGCACGACGGTGCCGCCGGCGAAATCCAGCACGCCCATGTCACCCATCAGCGTGCCCTCGCCGCCCCAGACCATGTGGGCCACCGGGGCATAGACGAAGATCGACCACAGGCCCATGAACCACAGCATGGCCGAGAACTTCATGCGGTCGGCGAAAGCGCCGGTGATCAGCGCCGGGGTGATGATCGCGAAGGTCATCTGGAAGGTGATGAACACGGTCTCGGGGATCGTGCCGCTCAGCGAGTCGACGGTGACGCCCGAGAGGAACAGCTTGTCGAAGCCGCCGATGAAGGCATTGCCCGGCGCGAAGGCGAGGCTGTAGCCGACGACCATCCAGATGATGCTCATCAAGCAGCAGATGGCGAAGCTCTGCATCATGATGGCGAGCACGTTCTGCTTGCGCACCATGCCGCCGTAGAACAGCGCCAGACCGGGAATGGTCATCAGCAGAACCAGCGCGGTGGACGTGAGCATCCAGGCGGTGTCGCCGGGATTCAACGTGGGTTCGGCGTCCTGAGCGAAGCCAAGGCTGGGAAGCAAAGCAATGACGGCAGCCGCAGCCAGCGTGAGCCAGCCGAGTTGCCGCTGACCGGACACACGGGCAACCTGCGCCGCGGACCGCGAGACGGTGGGAAGTTGCATGACGATAAGACCTCCTGATCATGGAAGGTCGCGCCATTATCCCGGTCCGTTCCTGACGATCAGGCCCTTCTCCGGAAGACCGCTCCGGTTCCCCCCAACTGACGGAACGACGGCCGGCCCACCTCTGGCGCATACCTCTCAGGCCCGGAGTTACAAGAAGCGTGCCAGCGCTCAGGGCCGGGACTCAGGCAGAAGTCGGGCCTGATTCCGCTGGGGAAGACGGGTTTTTCCGCGTATCCGTGCCGGATGGCTGCACAAATTTTGATCACACGCATCTAATCTGATGATTTTCGCGTCACTGTCCGGGGTCGGTCAGGCAGCCTGGCGTGCCAATCAGGCGCGGCCGGGAGCAGGGGATCGGTGGCGCTGACCGGTGGCATTGATGGATAGACAATGAGCAGTACTGGTCTTGGATGGCGCTTCAGGCAGGGGGGATCCGCCCGGCTATCAAGTCTGCCGCTCCGTTTTCAAACGCGCGGGTCGAAGGCGAAGCTTTGAGTCCGCTGAGGGCTGGCGATGGCGACGGTGATGACGTCGTCTTTCTTTCCGCCGCGCTCATAATGGCGAACCGCCAGGGGTGGTTTTCTCCAACGCTGAAAACGCCTCGCCAGGCGTGCGGATTCTTCACCGCTACCGCGATTGTGATCTCGTTCACAGTTTTTGTTGCGTTACCCTTGTCACATGCCGTCGTCGGTCTTTGTTCGCCCAATTAGCGGCCGGCTAACAGGGAGATAAGCAATGCCAAAGCTCAACGTGAACGGCGTCATCAGAGAATTCGAAGCGGAGGAGGACACACCGCTTTTGTGGGTGCTGCGCGAGCAGCTTCAGCTCACCGGCACCAAATACGGCTGCGGCATCGCGCAATGCGGCGCCTGTACCGTGCATGTCGACGGACAGCCGATGCGCTCCTGCGTCATGCCGGTTTCTGCCTTCACCGAGGACCAGAAGATCGTCACCATCGAGGGCCTGTCGCCGGATGGATCGCATCCCGTGCAGAAGGCGTGGCTGGCGCTCGATGTGCCGCAATGCGGCTATTGCCAGACCGGCATGATCATGGCGGCGGCTGCCCTGCTGCAGCAGAACCCGAAGCCCAGCGACGCCGATATTGATGCCGAGATCACCAACATCTGCCGCTGCGGGACCTATAACCGCGTGCGCGCCGCGATCCACGAAGCCGCCGGCAATGGCGCTGCCAATGGCAGCGGCCGCCGCACCTGATCGCGAGGGAGGACAGCCAATGAACGCGCTTGCCGCTTCCGTTTCCCGCACTGCCATTTCCCGCCGCGGCTTCATCATCACTTCGTCTGCCGCTTTCGGCGGCCTGAGCCTCGGCTTTCACATTCCGTTCGGCCAAGCTGCCGCGCAATCGGGCGGCATGCCGGAGATCAATGCCTGGGTTGTCGTCAAACCGGACGACACCGTGGTCATCCGCATCGCACGCTCCGAGATGGGACAGGGCACGCTGACCGGCCTGGCGCAGCTCGTCGCCGAGGAACTGGATTGCGACTGGTCGAAGGTAACCACAGAATATCCGACGCCGGGACAGAACCTCGCGCGCAACCGGGCCTGGGGCAATTTCTCCACCGGCGGCAGCCGCGGGATCCGTGAATCCCACGATTATGTCCGCAAGGGCGGCGCAGCCGCGCGCATCATGCTGGTGCAGGCGGCCGCCCAGCAATGGAATGTGCCGGCCAGCGAATGCCGTGCCGAGAAAAGCGTGATCACGCATGTGCCGTCAGGCCGCAAGGTCACTTACGGCCAGGTGGCCGAAGCAGCCGCGAAGATCGCGCCGCCAACCGACGTGCCGCTGAAGGATCCGAAAGACTGGACCATCGCCGGCAAGCCGCTGAAGCGGCTGGATACCGCCGACAAGCTGACCGGCAAGCAGGTCTACGGCATCGATCTGCAGCTGCCCGGCATGCTGAATGCCGCGATCAGGGATTGCCCGGTCTTCGGCGGCAAGGTGAAGAGCTTCAATGCCGCCAGCATCGCCAGCAGGCCCGGCGTGAAGAAAGTCGTCCAAGTCGGCGACAGCGCCGTCGCGGTGATCGCCGATACCTGGTGGCGCGCCAAGTCGGCGCTGGATGCGCTGGAGATCGAATGGGACGAGGGCCCGAATGCGAACGTCTCCAGCGCGAGCATCGCCGAGATGCTGAAGGAGGGGCTGGACGCCAGGGAAGCCGCGGTTGGCAACAGGCAGGGCGATGTCGAGATGGCGCTGAAATCCGCCGCGCGCACCATCACCGCCACCTATTCCTATCCGTATCAGAACCACGCCACCATGGAGCCGATGAACGCGACGGCGAAATGGACGCCGGAGCGCTGCGAAGTCTGGACGCCGACCCAGAATGGCGAGGCGGCCTTGGCCGCGGCAGCCGAAGCCGCGGGCCTGCCGGCGACGCAATGCGAGGTCTACAAGATCCATCTTGGCGGCGGCTTCGGCCGGCGCGGCGCCGTGCATGACTGGGTGCGCCAGGCAGTTCTCATCGCCAAGGAGATGCCCGGCACGCCCGTGAAGCTGATCTGGTCGCGCGAAGAGGACATGCTGCATGGCCGCTATCACCCGGTCACGCAATGCAAGCTCACCGCAGCATTGGACGACAAGGGCGAGCTGACCGGCCTGCATATGCGCATTTCCGGCCAGTCGATTCTGGCCGGCATCTTTCCGCAGAATATCCGCAACGGCCTGGACCCGGTGGTCTTCCAGGGCCTCAATGCGGGCGGCGCGGAGGCGGCGATCGGCTACACGATCCCGAACCTTTTGATCGACCATGCGATGCGCAACCCGCCGGTGCCGCCGGGTTTCTGGCGCGGCGTCAACCTCAATCACAACACCATCTACCTGGAATGCTTTCTCGATGAGGTGGCGCATGCCACCGGCAAGGATCCGCTGGAACTGCGCCGCAAGCTGATGGCGAACCACCCGAAGCATCTGGCAGTGCTGAATGCCGTGGCGGAGAAAGTCGGCTGGGACAAGCCCGCGCCGCAGGGCATCTATCGCGGTCTGGCGCAATGCATGGGCTTTGGCTCGTATGTCGCCGCCTGCGCGGAAGTTTCGGTGGCGCCGGACGGCAAGCTGAAGATCCATCGCATCGTCGCGGCCACCGATCCGGGCCATGCGGTGAACCCGCAGCAGATCGAGGCGCAGGTCGAAGGCTCCTTCGTCTATGGCCTGACGGCGGCGCTGTATGGCGAATGCACGGTCGCCAACGGACGTATCGAGCAGGAGAATTTCGATACCTATCCGATGATGCGCATCGACGAGATGCCGAAGGTGGAAACCGTGATCGTGCCATCGGGCGGCTTCTGGGGCGGTGTTGGCGAGCCGACGATCGCCGTTGCAGCGCCCGCCGTGCTGAACGCGATCTTCGCCGCCACCGGCAAACGCATCCGCGATCTGCCGCTGAAGAAGCACGATCTCCGGCAGGCGTGAATCGCGGCGGCTGCAGAGCTGAGACCTTCTCACCCCAACCCTCTTCCGCAAGCGGGAGAGGGAGGTTGGGGGCGTTGGCGGCGGCCATGCTGACATTGGCAGCGTCCATGCCCGCCGCCGCGCAGCCGCTGGTGTCATACGAGGTTGTTGGCGATGCGATCCCGCAATCGCTGACCGGCGTGCCTGGCGATGCAGCGCGCGGACGCGCCATTGTCGCCAGCCGGCAGAAGGGTCTGTGCCTGCTCTGTCACAGCGGCCCGATCCCGGAAGAGCGGTTCCAGGGCAATCTGGCACCGCCGCTGGATGGCGCAGGATCGCGCTGGAGCGAAGGACAGTTGCGGCTGCGGCTGGTGGATTCGAAACGCCTCAATCCGGCCAGCATCATGCCGGCCTATTACAAGATCGACGGCTTGCAGCGCGTCGGCGCTGCCTGGCAGGGCAAGCCGGTGCTGTCGGCTGAGGAGATCGAAGACGTGATTGCGTATCTGAAGACCCTGCGGTGAAGAAGCGATCTGCGTTGAGGAGTGCCGCCATGCCGATGCCAGGCCGAACGCGATGGACACGACGCGAAACGCTCGCGGCCAGTGCTGCCGGAGCCGTTGGATTGCTGCTGGTGCGGCCGTCCTGGGGCACGCCGGATGCACTGGCTGCCGCGATCCGCGAGTTTACCGGCGGCGCAACGCTGCAGCGCGGACGGGTGAAGCTCGACCTGCCGCCTTTGGTGGAGAACGGCAACTCGGTTTCGGTCACCGTCCGGATGGACAGCCCGATGACGGCCGAGGATCATGTTCGCGCCTTGGCCTTGTTCACCGAACAGAATCCGCAGCCGAATGTCGCCATCTTCCATCTCAGCCCGCGCAGCGGCCGGGCCATCGTCACGACGCGGATGCGGCTTGCGACCTCACAGAAGGTGATCGCGCTGGCCCAGCATAGCGATGGCAGCTTCTGGTCGGATCAGGTGGATGTGATCGTCACCCTGGCGGCTTGCGTGGAGGGCTGATGCGATGAATCTGGCGCGCCTGTCTTTTCCAAAGACCGCGAAGAAGGGCGAGATTATCGAGATCCGCACCCTGATCTCGCATGTGATGGAAACCGGTTACCGTCCCGATGCCACGGGCAAGGTGGTTCCGCGCGACATCATCCGGCGCTTTACCTGCCATTACGATGGCGAGGAAGTCTTCCGCGCCGACCTGTGGCAGGCCATCGCCGCCAATCCGTATCTTTCATTCACGACGGTGGCGACGAAAAGCGGCGAACTCACCTTCACCTGGGAAGGCGATAACGGCTTCCGCCATGTTGAGAGCGGCACGATCACGGTGACATGATCCGCCTGCTCTCTCTCGCCTGCTGCCTTGTCGCCGCTTTGCCTGTCCTGGCCGCTGAGATTAAGACCCGCGACCGCCGCTCCGGCTTCGATTTCATGACGCCCTCGAGCCAGGACATGCAGCGCGACGACATGCTCAATCCGGGCATGCTCTGGGTGCTGGAAGGCGAAGCGCTGTGGCAGCAGCAGGCGGCAAACGCGCCCTCCTGCGCCGGATGCCACGGCGATGCGAAAGACAGCATGCGCGGCGCGGCAGCGCGCTATCCGGCCTTCAATGACAGGCTCAACCGCCCGATCAATCTGCAGCAGCGGATCAATCTATGCCGCAGCGAAAACCAGCAGCAGCCGGCCTTCGAGCCGGAATCCCGCCCCCTGCTCGCTCTGTCCGCTTTTATTGGCGCGCAGTCGCGCGGCCTGCCGATTGCGCCGCCTGAAGATGCACGGCTGGCGCCGCATCTCGAAAACGGCAGGCAGTTTTTCAAAACGCCGATGGGACAGCTTGGCCTGTCCTGCGCGCAATGCCATGACGACAACTGGGGCGGCAGGCTCGCCGGCGCGCCGATCCCGCAGGCGCATCCCACCGGATATCCGATCTACCGGCTGGAATGGCAGACGCTCGGCTCGCTGCAGCGCCGCCTGCGCAACTGCCTGACCGGCATCCGCGCCGAGCCGTTCGACTGGGATGCGCCGGAAATGGTGGAGCTTGAACTCTATCTGATGAAGCGCGCCGCAGGCATGAACATCGAAACGCCCGCCGTGCGGCCGTGAGCGCCCGTGCCTAGCGGCGGCTCAGCTTCTTGGCGAGTTCGTCGAGCTGTTCCAGGGTCTGGTAATGCAGCACCAGGCGGCCGGCTTCCGGATTGCCGGGTTCGGTCTCGATCTCAGCCTTCAGGCCGAGCGCAGCCGTCAGCCCGCGCTCAAACGCCAGCGTGTCGGGATCCTTGCGCACCGGAGCAGCATTGCCGGTGGGCGCCGGCGTCTTGCTCGGCCGTCCGCCCTTCTTCGCTGCGGCTTCGGTGCCGATTTCGCGGCCAACGGCGACCAGCTTTTCGGCCTGGCGCACAGTGAGGCTGCCTTCGGCAATGCGCTGGGCAAGTTGTTCGGCCAGCGCATGACCGATCAGCGGCCGTGCCTGACCGGCTGTCAGCTGCCCGCGGCTGATCATCTCCTGCACGCTTTTCGGCAGCTGCAGCAGGCGCAAGGTATTGGTGACATGACTGCGGCTCTTGCCGATCACCTGCGCGATCTGATCCTGGCTGTAGCCGAATTCATCATGCAGGCGCTGAAAAGCGCCCGCTTCTTCCAGCGGATTGAGATCCTCGCGCTGGACGTTTTCGATCAGGCCGATCTCAAGCGCGTCGCGGTCGGTGATTTCCTTGATCACCACCGGCACGGCATGCAGCTGCGCCAGCTGCGCCGCGCGCCAGCGGCGTTCGCCGGCGACGATCTCATAGCCCTGGCCGTCGCGTGCGCGCCGTACCAGCAGCGGCTGCAGCAGGCCCTTCTCCTTGACCGAGCGTGCCAGCTCCTCCAGCGCGCTGGTATTGAATATCTTGCGCGGCTGATAGGGATTGGGCTTGAGCTGCTCGATCGGAATCTCGCGCACGCCGCCACGCGGCGTGGCCGCCTCACCGTCCCGCGGCGCGGTGTCGCCCATCAGGGCGGCGAGGCCGCGGCCCAGGCCCTTGCCTGGCACGGGGCGGCGTTTCGGATCGTCGCTCATACTCTGTCCTTCGCTACTCTGATCGTTACGCGTCTGTCGTCACGCGGCGTCGCGGATCGCCTGCTCGCGCTTGATCACCTCGCGCGCCAGCGACATGTAGGCCGTGCTGCCCGGCGCGCGATGATCATAGATCAGCGCCGGAACGCCATGGCTGGGCGCTTCCGAAATGCGCACATTGCGCGGGATCACCGTCTCGTAGACCTTCTCGCCGAGGAAGCCGCGCACATCGGCAGCGACCTGTTCGGAGAGATTGTTGCGCTTGTCGAACATGGTCAGCACCACGCCCTGCACATCGAGCGAGGGGTTGAGCGTGGTGCGCACGCGCTCGATGGTGCGCAGCAGCTGCGACAGACCTTCCAGCGCGAAGAACTCGCATTGCAGCGGCACCAGAACTGCATCGGCCGCGACCATCGCATTCACCGTCAGCAGGGTCAGCGATGGCGGGCAGTCGATCAGCACATGATCGAACTCGCCCAGCTTGCCGTCGATGGCATCCTTCAGGCGATGCTGGCGCCGGTCGAGATCCATCATCTCAAGCTCAGCACCGGCAAGCTCGACGCTGGCCGGCACGATCAGCAGATTGGGCACCTTGGTCGGGCGGATCGTCTCGTCCAGCACCGCGGCGCCCATCAGCAATTCATAGGTGCCGAATTGCCGTTCGTCCTGCGACAGGCCAAGCCCCGTCGAGGCATTGCCCTGCGGATCGCTGTCGATCAGCAGCACGCGTTCGCCGACCGCCGCCAGCGCCGTGGCCAGGTTGATGGCCGTGGTGGTCTTGCCGACCCCGCCCTTTTGATTGGCGACCGCAAGCACGCGTCCCATACGCTGCGGCGCGGCATGCGGGCGCGGCGTGTCGTCTTTCTGTGCCTTGTTGTCGTTCTTTATAGAGTTGCCGTCCTTTGTAGAGGGATCCGAGGTCATGCCGGCATCCTCGGCGGCCGATGCCGCCAGTTCGGCCTCCAGATCCGGGTCGGGCAATCCGGCGCCCGGATAGCCTGCGCCCGGATAGCCTGCGCCTGGCGAGCCTGATCCCGGCGCGTCCGGCCAGTTCGGCTCCGGCTCAAAGCCGGGCTCCGGGCTGTGTTCTTGTTCCGTGCTGGTCAAGCGGGTTCCAGTCCCCTGATGCGCAGAATCCGCGCCGCCTTATCGGTTTGACTTGGCAGCATATCCACCGTGCCGATTGTCCAATATCGCTGGGCCGTGGTCAATTCGTCCTCCGCCTGCCGGCCCTTCGGGAAAAGGTACAGGCTGTCCGGTCCCGCCAGCCGATGGGCAAGCGGCAGCAGCTCGGCCAGCGGCGCCAGCGCCCGGGCCGAGATCACCTGTGGCGAGCCTCCCATGGCAGCATGCAGGGCGGCGGGATCGACAGCCTCGATCCGCTGGACATGCACAATCGCCGGGACATCCATGACACGAGCCGCCTCACGCAAAAAGGCCGCCTTGCGCTGGTCGCTCTCAACCAGATGAACGCCGGGGATGCCCATGGCCGCGATGACCAGGCCGGGGAACCCCCCGCCCGAGCCAAGATCGAGCCAGCGTCCTACGCCCGGCGGCGCCAACGGCAGCAGCTGCGCGGAATCCAGAAAATGCCGGCCCCAGATATCGGATAGCGTGTTCGGCGCCACCAGATTGATCGCCTTCTGCCATTTGACCAGCAGGGCGGCATAGGTCTTGAGGCGGTCGATCACCTCGGGCGAGGCCTGGGTCTGGCACTGGAAATCGTCTGGCGTCACGCCGCAGTTATGGCGCAGTTGAGCAGGATTGTCAGCCTTGCAACTCTTGCAATGCATGGCGCTCCTTGCGATGAATATCCCAAAATTACAGCATAAAGACAGCGCCGCCATTGCAGGCCAAAACACGGGTGGCCTGTCGGCGTGGGTTGCAGGCAGCTCGGCGCCGGGGGAATTCGGGATTGAAGATACTCTTTATCGGTAATGTGATGGGCTTCAGTAATGCGCATAAGCATTACATGATCTGGCCCAAACTGATGCAGGGCCTCATCCGCTGCGGCCACGCCGTCTACGTTTTCAACGAACGAGACTATGCCCGCGCCACCACCATTTTCCGCTCCCGCAGCTTTGGCGCCCGCAATATTCCCAAAAAGCTGCTGCAGCTTGCGGCTGACTTGGTGCCGGATCTGATCATCCTGGCGCATGCCGAGATGATCCCCGACGAGACGATTATCGAGATACGCCGCCAGCATCCGGCAGTGCGGATCATCTATCTCAACGTGGACTCGCTGGCGCAAGGCGAGAACATTAGGAAGATTGCCCGGAAGGTCGGCATCGCGGACGGCATTTTCATCACCACCGCCGATCCGTATCTGCGCCAGCTCGAGACCAACAAGACCTTCATTCGCTTTTTCCCGAACCCCGTCGATCCCTCGGTCGATGTCGGACGCTCCTTCGATCACACTGATCACCAGTTCGACATCTTCTTTGCCGGCGGCCGGGATACCGACAATGCGGAAGATCCGCGGCGGCGGCACCTGCAGGTTCTGCAACGCAATCTGGGCGACCTGCGGCTCGGCTTCTTCGGATCGGCGGTCAAGCGGCCTTTTGTCTGGGGCGCGGAATATCTTTCGCTCATCGGCGCATCGAAGATCGGCCTATCGTTCGACCGCAATAACGACTACTCCCTCTATTCGTCCGACCGGATGGTGCATTACCTCGGCAACGGCCTGCTGACCTGCCTGCTGCGCGGCCGCGGCTTCGAGCGCTGGTTCGATGAGGACGAGGTCATTTATTTCTCCGACATGAGCGATCTCGAAGTCGGCATCCGCGCCGCGCTGAAGGACGACAAAACCTGGCGTGATAGGGCTCGCCGCGCCTGGACCAAAGCCCATCGGCTGTTTTCCTCCGACCGCATCGGGCGCTACATGGTGGAAACCACCTTCGGCATGCCGCTTTCGGAATCCTATGAGTGGCCGACAGGATCGCTCTAACAGCGAAGACCTGGATGTACCCGTTTTGTTCTGATATTTCGGCGAAGCTGTCTAAGGCCGCTTTGCCTATTCTCCTCTGATATAGTCCTGAGACAGGCAGGCTTGCTGCATCATCTGCCGCACCGCATTCTGCGCGGCCAGGCCTGACAGTCCCTGGCTCCGATTTCTTCAGGATGATGCCGTCGTCCAGCGGCGATCCAGACATCCATCCTGCCGTGTGCCGACGACGCGGAAAAGCTCGGCAAGAACAAGCTGTCTCGTCTGCTGGCCCAACTGGAAAGCCTCAGAGCAGACTGCAAGACCGNTCATCNCAGGGGGCTTCGGAGAGGATGTCATCTCCCCAGCTCCGCGAACCGANCGTAAAGTCCCCGACATACTGTGGTCGATCAATGAACCGGCTTGCTGNCATCCTGGTCGAACCTGAGGCCATCANCTGACCGAGGCGCGAACCGGGCGAAGAGACATGGCTTCCTCCCGCAGGAAGCGGAGCGAATGATCCAATCTCGGCTTATTGCGCCGGGATAGGACTTCGGGGGTATGTTTCACGTGAAACATACCCTTTGACAGTCTGCGATATAAAAAAGAGAGAAACGATGCCCCTATTCCGCCGCTTCGGTGTTGCGGCGGGCCTTTTTGACATAGCCCAGCAAGGCGGACAGGGCCGCCGGGGTGACGCCCGAGATCCGGGCCGCCTGGCCGAGCGTACCCGGCCGGTGCTCCTTGAGCTTGGTGCGGACTTCGTTGGACAGGCCGCCGACGGCGTCATAGTCCAGATCCGGCGGCAGGCTCAGGCTTTCGTCCTTGCGGAAGGCCAGGATATCGGCCTCCTGCCGCTCCATATAGCCGGCATACCGGCCATCGATCTCGAGCTGCTCGACGATATCCGGCCGCAGGCCGCGCAATTCTGGCCAGATCTCCGCCAATTTTGCGACAGTCATGCCGGGATAGCCGAGCAGCATGGCGGCAGAGCGGATCTGGCCGTCCTGGTTGACCGGCAGGCCGCGCTTGACCAGCTCAGGCGGGGTCATCTTCAGGCTCCGGACCAGGGCGCGGGCTTCCGCCAGGGCCGCCGCCTTTGCAGTCCAGGATGTTTCACGTGAAACCCCCACGCAGCCGATCTTCAGCCCCAGCGGGGTCAGGCGCTGGTCGGCATTGTCGGCCCGCAGGCTCAGGCGGTATTCCGCCCGGCTGGTGAACATCCGGTAGGGTTCGCGGGTGCCCAAGGTGACCAGATCGTCGATCAGAACACCGATATAGGCATTCGCGCGGTCCAGAATGAAGGACCGATCGCCGCCGCCTGCCGCCAGGGCGGCATTGATGCCGGCGATGAGACCCTGGGCCGCCGCCTCCTCATATCCCGTCGTGCCATTGATCTGGCCGGCGAAATAAAGGCCCGGCTGGCGCTTGGTCTCAAGCGTCGGCTTCAGCTCCCGGGGATCCACGAAGTCGTATTCGATGGCATAGCCCGGCCGCAGCATCACCGCATGCTCCAGACCGGGGATGGTTTTCAGCAGTTCGAGCTGCACATCGCGAGGCAGCGAGGTCGAAATGCCGTTGGGATAGACGGTGTCGTCGTCCAGGCCCTCCGGCTCGAGGAAGATCTGATGCCGGTCGCGCTGGCCGAAACGCACGACCTTGTCCTCGATCGAAGGGCAATAGCGCGGCCCCGTGCTTTCGATCTGGCCGGAATACATCGGCGCGCGGTGCAGATTGGCCCGGATCAGGTCATGACCGGCCGGCGAAGTATAGGTCACGCCGCACTCGATCTGCGGCGTGGTGATCGTCTCGGTCAGGAAGCTGAACGGCACCGGCGGGTCGTCGGCCGCCTGCATTTCCAAGGATTTCCAGTCGATGGTCCTGCCGTCCAGCCGCGGCGGCGTGCCGGTCTTCAGCCGGCCCAGGGCAAAACCGCATCTTTCCAGGGTTTTTGACAGGCCCAGCGACGGCGCCTCGCCGACGCGGCCGGCCGGTATCTTCTCTTCGCCGATATGAATGAGGCCGCGCAGGAAGGTGCCGGTGGTGAGGATCACCTTGGGCGCGGCAATGAAGCTGCCATCGGCGCAGATGACGCCCTTCACCTCACCTGCTTCGATCCGGATGTCTTCCGCCGCAGCAGCACGGATCGTCAGATTCTCCTGCTCGGCGAGGATGGCCTGCATGGCCTGGCGATAAAGCTTGCGGTCGGCTTGCGTCCGCGGCCCGCGCACGGCCGGGCCCTTCGAGCGGTTGAGCATGCGGAACTGAATTCCGGCGGCATCGGCAGCGCGCCCCATGACGCCGTCCAGCGCGTCGATCTCGCGCACCAGATGGCCCTTGGCGAGACCACCGATGGCCGGGTTGCACGACATCTCGCCGATCGTCTCGACCTTGTGGGTGAGCAGCAGCGTGCGCGCGCCGATCCGCGCCGCAGCCGCCGCCGCTTCGCAGCCGGCATGCCCGCCGCCGATCACGATGACATCGAATTTATCCGCCATGGGCGCGGGTTTTACGCAAGCCGGCCTCAGGCGTCAAAGAGAATCGGAAGGCGGGATGTTTCATGTGAAACCTGGTGCATTTCATGGGGGGGTTTCACGTGAAACATAGGCAAAAGAGGTATTTGTTTATGATATGTTCGGAACAATTGTGCCAATAGTCTGGGCTATGGGTCTAAAAGAACAAAGCGCTACTGGCTGACGCAGAGGCGAGCCGGAAGACCGCCGACCAACATCGTCTCACTAGGCATGGTTCCCGGGGTGAAGAGGGCGGCGCGAGAGAAATCGATCGCCCTTACGAGATGAGAAACCCGAGGCCTTATCGAAAAAGCCACGCGCAGGTCATCGCCCTCATCGGGCAACATGCTCTGCGATACGGCCCCTTGTCTTTATTTGTGTGGCTTATGCCGCGCGGCTCAATACACCAGCCGCAGCAATACGACAAACACCGCGAAGATCTGCACGAAGTTGATCATAACGCTCAGGCGATGCAGGCGGCGGAATTTCGGCCGCGCGCTGTCGTCGCCCCAGCGCGCCGCGTCATGCAGGTTGTTGATGCGCGGCATGAGGCCCTGATGCACGAAAGCAGCCAGCACTGCGACAAATCCCATCGTGCCGGCCAGCATCACGTCATGGATGGCCGCCAAGGCCAGGCCCGCTATGGCCGCAAGAATGGCATTGATGATGTGATAGAGCGAAAACAGCGCACGCAGGAATTTCAGGCCCGGCACCGGCTCCAGCACGCGGAACACCGTCGGCGCCACGATGAAGGAAAAGAACATCATGCCGCCGAGCAGCAGCGCAGCAGCAAAGATCGCAACGAGAAAAAGCAGCAGTTCGATACCGGACATTCCCCCCGCCCCTGATCACCGAAAGTAGTACAATCTCTCAGTATCGGGAAAAAGTTTCACCTCCTGCACCCGATTGTCACGGATGACGGCACGGCGCAGCATTCCATCGAGGCAGGTATCCGATCCGCCTCTGCTGGGAAGACGCCCGCAAGATGGTGTGGAAGATGATTGACCCGGAAAGCGCCTTCTCCCATCGTCGCTGCCATGACCAGCAGCTTCGCCTCCCTCACCCGCATCGCCCGCTTCCCGGTTAAGGGCCTGTCCGCCCAGCCGCTTGAGCAGGCCCAGCTGACGCCCGATCAGCCGATTGCCGGCGACCGCCGCTTCGCGCTGGCGCATGGTGCCTCGGCCTTCGACCCGGCCCAGCCGCGCTGGGAGAAAAAAGCGAATTTCCTGACCTGGGTGCGCAATCCGAAAATTGCCGCGCTGCACTGCGCCTTTGATCCGTCCGGCACCCGGATCACCGTAGCCGATCCGGAACCGGAAACCAGCGACGATGGCATCGACAATGCCGACCTGACGACGCCGGAAGGCCGTGCGGCCCTGGCGCGCCTGGTCGCTTTCCTGCTGGATGAGAAAGAAACACGCGGCAAGGTCGAGGTGGTCGAGGCGCCGGAAACCTGGTTCTCCGATGTGCCGCAGCCATTTCTCTCTATTCAGAACACCGCCTCGATGGCCGATCTCGGCAAGCATCTTGGCCCGACCCATGGCAACGCGCCGGTGGACTGGCGGCGCTTCCGCGCCAATCTGCTGATCGATGGCTTCCCCGCCTGGGCCGAACGCGACTGGATCGGCAAGCGCCTGCGGATCGGCGAGGCGGTGCTGCAGGTGGAAGAACTGATCGGCC